>Ga0163144_10000108_pt1 | contig 187020 bp, 227 predicted proteins | sample OliLak19BULKMAT1_FD_123175 | JGI IMG/M metagenome (GOLD analysis project Ga0163144, IMG submission 123175) | Freshwater microbial mat bacterial communities from Lake Vanda, McMurdo Dry Valleys, Antarctica - Oligotrophic Lake LV.19.BULKMAT1 | ecosystem: Environmental > Aquatic > Freshwater >...
AATGTACATAGGCCGATAACCCTATGATATGATTAAGCAATCGGGCATTGGATATACCAGGTGCAGTGGTGCATACAGGCCGCTTCTGTGATAGAGGCAACAAATGTACATAGGCCGATAACCCTATGATATGATTAAGCAATCGGGCATAAGGAAATCAAGGTTTAGAACTCTTCAAGACTCTTCATGCCCATTGCCGGCGAGCCATCGATGTAAAGGACATTGCCAGGAAATCAAGGTTTAGAACTCTTCAAGACTCTTCATGCCCATTGCCGGCGAGCCATCGATGTAAAGGACATTGCCATTCATGATGGTTTTTAATGTACATAGGCCGATAACCCTATGATATGATTAAGCAATCGGGCATTGGATATACCAGGTGCAGTGGTGCATACAGGTCGAGTGGGTTCATAAGGAAATCAAGGGGTTAGGAGGCCGCTTAGATCGCTCTCGAGATTCGAGGCCACTTTTTTCAAAAGGTCGTCATCTCCGTAACCATTGGTAACTATTGGTCCTATTCGTTTTGCCGTCGTCATGGCATGATCATGATATCACCGCTACGGAGGTTACTTGCGTAAACCATTGATAACATTGGCTTTCATTTTTCTCTTCTCTGTCTCTTGCAAAAAGTGACTGTCCTGACGCCGGGTGGTCCACTCAACTATCTACGGATGCCGTTGTCGGAGTCCCTCCGAGGCCCCACGATAGGACGAAACCACACGGCCATGGAGAACTGCCTCCGGCGTATCTTGTGAGCTCCGATCCCATCGTGCGACCAGGGGCCGCGTAAGTTTACTTAAAACAGTCAGAGTTGGGTCGGAAGCCATAATTAGTATAAATTCCGCAATGAGATTTTGATTCGAGGAGAGACACGTGGCAACCCTTCCAGCACTGGTAAAGACGTATAGTTGCCGAGCAAATGTACCATTCCAGGGTAACGCGACAGCGAAGGAGCTCGCTCAGAGCATGATCTGGAGCCTCAAGGAGAACCTGACAGGTACCTTGACTGGTGGGTCCACTAGTGGGGCCCGTCACGCTAACTCCCTTTGGACTGTCAAGAGCAGCACCAACGGAGGCGGCGTTGGGGCACTCAACGACGGCATTGACCGTTGGACCGCTCACACATCTCTCGTGTGGGCGGCGAGCGCGAGCCCGCACTCGTGGATCATTCTGGAGAACGCGACTCTCGGTTACCAAATCTGCATCGACTGCTCGAGCGCCACGACCTCGGTCATCGGTATCACTGTGACTGAAATCGGCGCTCCCTACATCGGAGGCAGCTTCTCTGGTGCGCGTCCGATCTCAACCGCGGGCGGCGGGTTAACCCCCGGTGAGTTCGCAATGGGGACCACCGGGACCGGGGTCGGGGCAACATTCACGTTCATCTCTGACGTTGTAGTGCTCAACTTCAACTGGACCCACTTCATCACCGAGGTCGATGGGAGCTTCCACTTCCTCTCGTCACGCACCGGCTTCGACATCTTCACGACTTGGATGTCCTTGAAGAAGACCGTCAATAACACGGTGACTGACACACGCAACATCTTCATCGGCGGTGAGTCATCGAACGGTGGACGTGGCGTGCCGACGACGGCGATGCTCAGTACCTTCACAGGTCAGCACGGTCTCAGGCCCAACGGATCCCACCCCGGAACCTCCGGAGGCGCTCAGCAAGCTGGCAACTTTGCCAACACTTCGTACCCAAGCAACTCCGGAATTGATGCCCTCTCAGGTAACTACCTCGCCTTCCCGGTCGGTGTGATATGTGTCGGGACTCAAGTGGCGTACCGTGGTGAAATACCAGATCTGTACTCAGTTGGTCTGGCGACAGTGGGGGCGTCCATTCCTTCGGTCGCAGCACAAGAGCGGGTCATTGCGGGAAACTTCATCATCCCGTTTCCTGGCGTTGCTCCGACGATCTAACGGAGAATAGACATGGCTGTCTTTGCAACCGATCACCCAGCTGGGTCTTCCACCATTACACTCGATAGTGGTGTCGGTTTCCCGGTAACGGGCGGTAAGATACTTGCTGGCACTTTTCCGACTCTGGAAAAACTATCCTACATTTCCAGATCTGGAAATGTTCTAACATTGAGCGGCCGGACTGCGTTCGCTTACCAAGATGCTACGCCGGGACCGGCTGACACTGTTAGCCTCGTCACGCTGAGTAGTTCAGACTTTGACTTCTTCAGTTCGACACCGTTCACAGTGCCTCGTGCTTTAGTTCAAATCAAAGTGTCTAATATCGTTGTCGTCGGCTGTCAAGTTAGCCTTGCTCTTCCAGGGACCCCGCCGGTCATCAACAACTTCTTCCCGGCTGTCGGTTCTTCCATCCAACCAGAGACAATAATCAATTTTGACATCGTCGATCTAGACAACTTTGCTCGGATCATGATCGTGGCTGCCTACGTCTCTGGAAGACTGGACGTCATCCATGATGGTGATGCGTTCGCCCCTTTCTACGCCGGTTCCACACGAACACCGATTTCCGGTGGATTCACCTATTCATTCATCCGTTCGGGCGGATGGAGCGAGGACCCGACGATCACACCATACGCCGTCGACTCTTTCGGGACAGAGAACCTCTGAATTGTCATTTATGACGGTTGTGTTGTATAATGAACCATCTTTGTAGAACAACCACTGGAGACACGAGATGATCCGAAAGATTAAGACTGACCTGCCACGACTCACCGAGGTAACCCGATTTTTCGATTGTACTGAACACACTTGCCGATGTGGGAAGCGACGAGTGTTTGGAAAGGTCTTGTGCGATCATTGCGTCGACAGGAAAAGGGTCCAGAATGCTTGTTCTGAGATGCGATTCCTGTTCAAGGAACACCGCACTCACTTCGCCTCTGTCCTCTACAGTTTGCTGAAGACCGTGCTTCTATGATGACCTATGTCGTCATCTATCTCGTCATTGGATTTTGTTTCATGCTTTACGAAGGTGGACGATCTCTTGATCCGATTGAGTATTACCCTGATCACAGTCTCCAATACAGGATCTTCTTGACACTATCGCCGGGATCTTCTGGCCCCTTTACCTGTACGTTCTCATCCGCTGTGATATCCTCGACCTGGATTCGCCGCGAACTGCGGAAACGTCTGCAAGTTCGGTGACCGGAACGTGAAAGACAAAAACTGGGACGAGATCCAACGGAAGATCGCGCGACTTGGCGATGCCTCCACACAGGACTACTGTGTGTATTGTGGAGAGAGTCCTGAATCTGGGAGCCACATCTTCGATCACACGTATGTGGACCCACGGCCAGGCGTCATAGTCCAGCAAACACAAAAGTGGAACGACAAGGCTCACCTGCAACTTCTCACCAAGGAAGATGTGGCCGAATCGTTCGGCAGAGCTCGTAAAGCTGACGTGATCTTCAAAATCACTCGTACACGCGACACGTTCGAACTTGTTTGTCTCAGTGTCGTATTCATCGCCTGTCTCGCCGCGATCCTCACATTTCTTGTCTTTTACCCATGAATCAAGACACGTTCATCTGCGTCGACTGTGGACAACCGACGGTCGGTCCAACGGTCCTCTCTGCAACTGTTACTGGGAAGGGAAGAGGAAGATTGTCGTATTGCCCAGGGCGAAGGCGCCCCCGATCATTTACGAGACATGCGGCTACCAGTGCAACTGTGGTGACGGATGTGTCCTTGACGCGCGCCACCGACCCGTGTCGAATTGCCGCTGCGAACTCCTTGGGTGCCCGGCCGAGTCATGACGAACCAAGAAGTGCAGATACGTCTCGAAATGGCACGCCACGTTATGCGTGGTGCAATGGAGTCATTCATAGATCTACCTGTGACTCCTGAAACGATGGCGGCAATGAAGAGATCTGTCATATTGGCACTGACTCAGGCCGACATGAGCGGGACGAGACCGTATATTACCGATCTTGTTGAAGTCATGGTAGAATGTGATCCTGATGACCCTACCGTGATGATCGTGGGGTTCAAACGAAAGGTGAAAACATGAAGGAAGACAGACCTGTCATCGTCAACGAATCGTTCCTACGAAAACTCCACAGACAGATGATTGTCGGCTGGATCCTTGCGGTCGCGGCGCTTATATCCACGATCACACTTGAGATTCTCTCACGTCGCAGTTTCAGCCAAGCTCGGGTGGAGGTCGCCAAACTCCAGACAAACATGTCGTTTATCACGGCGGAACAACGGAAGGTTACGGAGTCGTTTGTTATCGCTTGGCAGAACCAACAATCGACAGCTGATCTACTCGTCTCGTGGGGTGGCTACGTAAAGGAACGCGGAGTGCTTTCCAAATACAATTCAGAAAATCGTCCAGCGGAGTTCGTCGGTGTACGAGCAGCCAAGTAAATACGAAAAGCGCGTCCACTCTGGCTGGTGTCTCTGTGGACACCACATGAACCACCACCACATATCGTGTGTCGTAAATCCACAGAGTGGACCCGCGCTCGCTGGGGAATGGCGCCTGCAGGGAACGTGCCTGGCTTACGGACACAACGGGCGTGAGGGAAGAGATGAACGTGGCAAACCTCACTGCTTTCACTACGTCGACAGAGACGATCCAAGCGAGGAACGGAGAAAAGAATGGCAGGGAACAAGACGGAAACCAAGACATCTGTCGTAGGCAAGCTTGAGGGTTTTTTCGAGACTGGAACTGAGGGAGTCTGCTGGGCCGTCTACGAAGATGGCAAAACAGGCTACGAGGGTCTCCATTTCATCGAGACGGGACAACACCTCAAGGTTTGGGATCCGACCAATGGACGTTCCGTGTTTGATGAACTGATCTGTCTGGATACGAAGATTGGGAGACGTCTCCTCACTGATTTCCATCCCGGCGCCATGAAAGGGATACGACAGCAATGCGCGCTCGGGATGTGGGTGCACGGTATCCAATCTGGGTGGGATCCTGACGAGTGGGCTAAACTCTTCTTCCGCGCGGTAGGAGAAATCGTATTTAGAGCAGAGCTCACGCTTGTCCCGCCTCGTGACAAGCGTGTTAAGATGGAGAAATCACGGCCACCACCTACCAAGTACAGAAGAAAGAGACCCTAGATATGTCTGACGTAATCACGAAAATCGATGACCGGACCGAGCATCGTCAGGTGACCCTTCGCCTTCGGGAAGGTGGGCTCAAGGAAATTCTTACGGGACTCGGACCAGACGGATTTTGTCAATCGGGCTCAGGTCGTATCGTCCGTTTAAACGATGGACTCTTCTTTGAATTCTGTTTCAACGTCGGTAAATACAGAACACGTGTCCTTGCAATGTCAGTCGCGATCGACATTCCATTGACCGAAAACGAGTTGAAGTTTGTTCCACCCGAAGAGAAGGATGAAGATGAGATTACACCTGATGTTGATCCTGTTGTCGCTGACGTCGTGTCGGAACAGCGTGAAGCTGAATCCGATCCTGCCGTGTGAACCGCAGAAAGAAGTCTGCGACGGACGGGACAACGACTGTGATGAATTGGTGGACGAGAATCTCTCAGAGGCATGCTCAAGCATCTGTGGTTCCGGGAAGAGCATATGCACCAAAGGCGAGTGGACAGAGTGTAGCGCTCAAAAACCAAAGACGGAAGTTTGCAACGGAAAAGACGACGACTGCAACGGTCAGGTAGATGAGGGACTGGAAGTAAAGCCTTGCTACCCTCGTAGCAATCTGGAGTTGCTTAATGGTGTCTGTAGGTTTGGTGTAGAGAGATGCACAGGAGGAGCGTACGTGTGCGTCGGTTGGATCGGACCAAAGGCAGAAGAGTGTAACGGGCTGGATGATGACTGCGACGGTGACGTCGACGAGGGGAAAGGTTCCCCGTTAGATCTGGTCTTCGTCATCGATTACTCCGGGTCGATGACGCAGACCATCTCATCCCTACAGGCTGCGACCGTCACGTGGGCCACCAAGTACGCCACCCGGGTCGACTTGAAATTCGCGTTGGTTGGTATCCCGACGGATGCCATTGGTGATGACGGGCACGTCAAACTCATGTCAGACCTCGGTACGTCGGCGTCATTTGTGACCGAGCTGAACAAGCACCCACATGCATCTGGCGGAGGACAGGAAGCTTCTATCGACGCTGTGTATCAGCTTTCACAGCTTTCGAACCCCATAGGACTTCACTGGACTCCAGGCGCACGCCACGCCATCGTCATGTACACGGATGAGGAACCCCAAAGTTACCTTACCCCAGTCATCACATCGCAGCAGGCCCAAGATGAGGCGCTGCGCAATGGGGTAAGACTCTTCATCTTCTCGTCCAGTACTTCATGGGCTGGCTGGTCACCACGACCGTTCTACCAAGGCACGGCACTTGAGAACGAATTAGACAAGGTCATCGCCGAAGGGAGCTGCAAATGAAGAAGAAACAACCAGATGGGATGTTCTTGGAACTGGACGGTGAGGTGAACATCATCACCAGGACGAAAGGGAAGGAGAAGCGGGAAGTCATTGATGGAGAGACCGTCCTCAAGTCTATCCTCTACATCATGGAGAGCGCTATCGACAACCTGGTGAAGAATCCCACGACAAAGGCGGAGATCAAGAAGTCGAAGAAGATCACCCGTTACGCTGGTCGTACGCTGTGACCCGGTACCCGCCATACTTCAAGGACGCCATCGTTTCCATGAGAGAGCTCATGGAGATGCACCCATACGAGTGTTTCTGTGGGGCGGGTCTCACCACGGCCAATGACTGCGTCTACTGCCAGACGTACGAGCGAACCGCTGAGCTCCTGGAGAAATGCGGGTTTCCATTGTCCTTCAGGCGTGGTAAAATGGAAACAAAGGAGACGCAAAATGGAAAACCTGTTGAGACTGTTGGGAATGATGACGACGATGAGTCCACAGCTGCTGGTAAAGATGGAGCTGTTGGTTCTCTCCCGAATTGCTCGTGAGCTGGACAATTCCGCCACTCGCATCGAGGCGATCAGGAACTGCTTCCCGAGCGGCACGAGCATCCATACCAGGGTGGTGAACGCCAGTATGCAGGTGAAGGTGGCCGCCGGCAACCTCAAGATCATGGAAATCCCCGTGAGGCTCTAAATGCAAGAGAAAATCTACGACCTGGATGAGTACCAGAAAGAGGCGATGAGGACCTCACCCCGTGTCCAGCGAGCCTACCGGATCCCAGAGACCATCCACGACGCCCTCCGTGACTTCGTCGGTGATGGTGATGGAGCAGACCAGGAGGTACTCAACCCGCTCCTGGACAACATGGACCAGATGATTTGGACCCTCGGTCTCACGGGAGAAGCCGGAGAGTTCGCCGACATGATGAAGAAACACCATGGTCATGGACATGATCTCGACGAGAAGAAGGCGGCCAAGGAGCTAGGAGACGTTCTTTGGTATCTCAGTGTCCTAGCGGACTCCATCGGCTACAAACTCTCGGACATTGCCAGCATGAACGTGGCCAAGCTACGGGAACGGTATCCAAACGGATTCTCGATCGAGGAGTCAAAGGACAAGAGGGACATACGATGAACCCCGACGACCCCCGCTTGAAGCTACTCGAGGGGCTCAGCCGTGAGCAACTCATCGGAGTGGTGATGGCATTCAACCACTGCTATGGTCACCTCGAGAAGAAGCTCTGGGGAGGAACGTACATGACGTGTCTCCATTGCGCTGCGGTGGAGCGTGACAACGCTCTCTCCGAACTCGAATTGGCGGTGGACGACGCCGATGGAATCAAGAACGAGATGAGGTGCGCCTACTACGACTTCGACTACGACGTGGACCGGGTGGTGAGGAAGGTGAAGGCGAAAGTAAAAGAACGGCGGTAGAGGACGTAGATGGCCTACGTCTGGAAGAAGAAACCGTTTTGGTTTCTTCCAGAAGACGTAAGGCCAAAACGAGTATCCTCAGGTCGGTTGGACTCTGGCGAACTACTTAGAACAGGAGATAGAAATGTCATTCGGATCCAGAATCGCCGGCACGTTAGGCACTTACGTGGTTCCATTCTTTACATCGCCGATGATCGGTCTCCTCTGTTTCAGCATGGGAAATAGGAACGGTGCCAATTACCAATACGACCAAGACCAGGTCATGTTGGAAGTTTGTGTCGGAGATGTGCTAAAGCTCAAGGATGAAGTCAGACAGCTCCAGACTCTGGATGCCGGCCTCACTCCTGATAAAAAGTGTAGCAAGGTCTGCGAAGCAATAAGCATGGCTTCTGACGGCTTCATCACGGAGCATGTCTTCTTTCAGGGCTCCAACCGGCGAATTCGTCTGCTTCGTAATACCTGATCTATGATATTGCTGACTCCGCCATTCCTATTCATTCCAACAAGGAACTACATCTTGGCAAACCTTAAAGACGATCCTCCGAAAAAAAAGAGAGCACCTCCAATCTTCAAGAAGAAAAAGAAGAATCTTGAAGACGAACTCAACGAATCGCTTGAAGCGACTGAGAGGGCCATCGACAAAGATGAACCATTTCAGTTTAGCTTTCCATTCACAGACATCTTCTAAAATATAGGGGAGGAGCATGAACTTGTCCGTCACTAGAAATAGCGGTTCTATCGTAGAAGATGATCCCGATCTCGCGGTAGAGGTAGAAGATGGAAGCGACATTCTTCAGTACTGTCCAGGAGGCTGCAAGAAGAAAGTTCTCTTCTTCGGTTTCGATGCCAATTCAGATTGGGGCGACCAGTTAAAAGATGCGATGTGTCTCGAGTGTAGGACCAAACTCGTGAAGGGGATGTGACATGGACGTTAAGAAGATGATCGTACAGGAGAAGCGGGAACGGACGGTCGATCTCATCGCAGGTGGTCTTTGGGCCGTGTGTCTTATCACCGCCATCATGGCAAGCATTCCTATCCTTATTGCCGCTGGCGGACTCGGATTGGGTATGCGAATCAGGTCGGTCATCGACAGGGGTCGTGTCATCATCTACATGGATGCGATCTCGAAGCACGAGGCTGTGGTCGAGTACCTTCTCTCCAAAATCGATGGTACCATACAGCCTGGTTCACAGGATGGCATCATGGACCTCGAGCAACTTCGAGCAACCCCTAAAAAGGATAGATCATGAACGACGAAAACGACGAAGAAACCAGAGAGAATACTATGCAGGAGAAGGAGCAGAAACGCAAGGGAAATCTGGCCCTGGCCACTCTCGATGCTCAGTGCCAGGTAAATGGTGCTGCGTGCATTCGTTTCGAGGATGGACAAATGTTCATGTTCTCTCGTAAGACCATCGAGACCCTTTGTGAGAAGATGGACGCTGACAATCAGGACCGTTCAATCATCTTCGTGAAAACCGGACCGATCCTCCGCGAGAACTGACATGTCCTTTGTCTGGGTCCTTTGTTGTAAATCATGTCACGTGACTTTCCCACCGTCTGAAGAGGAATGGGATGAAGAAATCACGTGCCCGTACTGCAAGACCATCGACTTTATCGAACATGAAGAATACGATGGACCCGTAAAACCGTTCCTTCAAATCGTTCGTGAACCACCAAAGGCCTCATGACCAGAAAACTTGTCATTGTCGATTGCACTTCTGAAGATACGACAACGGGTTTAATCTATCAGAAAGAAAAGCTATCCGAAGAATTTGGTAGGAACCTGGATACTGTCGCAAAGGCTCGTCTCTGGCTGACAAATCCTTTTAACTGGCACGAAGGGAGTATTACCATCGTCAAATGGAACGGTCTCATTCCGTCACTTAGTCGCCACCACGGACAACGTCTGACATTAGAAACATGGGATGATGGACTCCCGATGTGTATCGTGCGTCAACAGTACGATCTCAGGAATGGAAAAAGAGAGCCGGAAGAGGAAAACGCTGAGTGATGTCCTTCTCCATCGCCGACAAACTGAATGCAATCGATTCATATACACTCGGAGAGTTTGTGAAACAGTTGTCCATCGGAATCATAGGAGGAGTCGTCTTTATCATGGGACTTCTTTTCTTGGTGCTCTGGTCAGACATAAGGAATAGAAAGTGACATTTTTCAAAAAATTTTTTGGTACGCTTGTAGAATCGAATCCAGATTACGTCGAGCAGGAAGTAGAAAAGATCAGCAGGGAGCGTGATGAAGCGCTCGACGAATTGCAGTTGATTAGAGATGAGTACGAGATACTCAAACGTGAGCTTCTTCGTATGATTGAAGCCCAGGAAGGATTGAACGTCGCTACGGCAAAACTTATTGAGGAGAACCATGCCCTCAAAGCTATGGCGCGCATTAACGCTTCTTTCTACAATGGTGGGATGATGCAATGAGTGGTGCCGATCAGTGGTTGATGAATTTTCATGAGCTGACCCGGATACGGGCTGAACATTTGGCCCGGGCTGAGATGGACAAGGGTGAGCTCGAGGCGGCCATGATGTTGCTTGGATCCAAGACCCTCACCATGTTTCCCGGGGACATCCCGGAAGGGGCCGAAATCCCGGACGTGATTATCAGACTCCTGGAAGAACTACACGGACGTCGTGAGAAGGAGAAAGTCAATGTTCTGTAAAGATTGTAAAGAAGATGCCGCCGCCTCGTTGCTCGAACAGAAGCTTAGTCTCTGTCTTCCGTGTATCGAGATCAGAGCTGTGAAGTACGAGGAACTCAAGGAAGAGAATGCCACGACGTGCGAGTCGAATGAGAACCTTAAGCAGGCCCTGAATGACTCGGAAGCGAAAGTGGATAAAATCGGGCACATGATGCACGCGGAACTCGCGGGGCAGAGCTCGGCGCAAAGCGGATTGGGAGAAGATCAGAATCCATTCTTGGCCGAAGACCAGAGACACATCATGTGGTTATCCGGTTGGACCGCTGTCGACACGAGACGGAAGGCGCTGCAGGCTCATGCTGTCATGACATGGGCCGGTGGGGTACTCACGGCAGTCAACGAATTGGCGAAGGGCTATGGCCAGGAGGAGATCGCGTCGAAGTTGGATGTCGTCATCTCAAAATTTGGACAGTTCGTACAAACGGAGTGACGTGTGGATCTAGGCGAATGGATCGAACACATCTTCGAGAAGGTCGTCGAACACTTCTCGTCCCCTCCCCCGCCAGAGCCAATTGTAGTCGCTCCTCCACCTGTGCCACCGGTAGTCGAGGAGAAGCCCATGCCAGTACCAGAGATTCCGAAACCAACGGGGCTGTCTGACGAGCAGTTGAAGAAGATCATGCCGCTGCTGTCTGTCGCTAAGCGCACCTTGTACCTGCCGCTTCTCAATGCGGCCATGGAAGAGTTCCTTATCGACTCCCCACTCAGGATCGCAGCCTTCGTCGCTCAGTTATCCCACGAGAGTGCACAGCTTCGGTACTTCGAAGAGATCGCATCTGGTGCAGCTTACGAGGGACGCAAGGATTTAGGTAACGTCTTTCCTGGAGATGGAAAACTTTACAAGGGTCGTGGACCGATCCAGCTCACAGGTCGTTCGAACTATCGAGACGCGGGTAAAGATCTTGGTTTGGAGTTGGAAGCAAATCCTATCCTTGCGGCCGCACCAGAAGTAGGATTCCGGACGGCTGGTTGGTTCTGGAAACGAAAAGCTTTGAATGCTCTTGCTGATGCCGGAGAATTCAAGGCCATCACCAAAAAGGTGAACGGTGGCTACAACGGACTTGAAGATCGCATTAAGTATTATACTGTTGCCAAGGGCGTGCTGGGGATCACATGACTGCGCGTAAGATAGTCCGTTATCCACACAGGTTCCTCACATGGCCAACATACGCTTGGGACTTCAATCACGAGGGTCCTTCAAGCGAAATTCACGAGATGCGTGCAATCCTCGTAGAATCTCTCAACAACGTCGCGAATGGTCTGGCGCTTGCCGGCAATCAGGTGGGGATTATGCATCGCATGTTCCTCATCAAGCCATCGTTGGCTGAAGAATATTGCATCCCGGACCTGATCGTCAACCCTGTCCTCCGGCAATTCGATGAAGGTTTGACGACAGAGCAGGAAGGTTGTCTTTCTTTCCCCGGGATCTTCTTAGATATTCCACGCTGGGGAGCTATTGTGGCAGAATTCAAAGACATCGATGGACACGACCACAAAGTTATACTTGAAGACATTGGAGCCCGTTGTTTTCAACACGAAGTGGAGCACTTAGATGGCAAAGTGTTCATCGATAAGATCGATCGCATCAAACGTTTCCAGATCATTGGTAAGATGAGAAAAGGATAAAATGATTGACGCTGCCAAAATAAGGTGTATCCATGAATCAGTTGTTTCGCATCATGACGAACAATGGATGGAGAGTTTTCCCGTCAACTATCGTCACACCGTACCTGCTGCAGATCCAAGCTGGAGACCAACCACACGAAGTGGCTGACAGCGCTCTGGTCGACATGCCTGGGATGATTATGGCCGATCGTACTTACCAGATGATCGAGCTCGAAGGGCTCGACCTGGAGATACCGACGACTGACTTCTCCATCATGTACGAACAGCTTAAGCATGCAGGTGAAGAATTTCTTCCAGGTGGCTCTTCTGTCTTCAAGTTGAGAGGGTGGTTGTGTGGTCTGGTACTCACACTCGAGCTGCGCAATGTCCTCCTGCAGAAGATGTCCGAGGTTCTTCCGGCAGTGAAGCTTATCTCTCAGAAAGAAAACGATGAATTCGTCCGACGTCTCGACATCGTCAACAAGAATTCTCCGGTGAAGGTCATCTCGTCCAGGGCCTTGATGGTCAAACAGAAGAAAGACGGAGACAAAGAGAAACCCAATTGATCTACTATGGCTACTTAGTAGAGGATGTCTAAGACAAAGAACTCAAAATCTACGTCCATTGGATCAAATGAAATTACCACGACGGAGATGGTCAGGATCTACAAACGGATCCACAAGATACTATCTCAGCGAGTACGAGAGTCTAAGAAGGAAAAAGGAAGAGACAGAAAGCTCCTCAAGAAGTACGTTGATTCCACGAAGGACTTGTACGCCTACGTAAGGATTATGGACGTCTGCAAGAGTCTATCGAGAGACGTCAACGATCTTAAAGAAGTATTGGATACGCTCGTCAACAAGGGGAAACCGAATTGAAGAAGGAGCTCAGGGTAGCGATCGTCGGAAGCCGTAGGCGTGCAAGCCTACGAGACCGGAAAAATCGTCTTCGACCTGGTAGAGCAACTCGTCGCTTCCAACCCTGATCGTGATGTTGTGCTTGTCTCGGGTGCCTGCCGCCTAGGAGCCGACAATTTCGCAGCGGAAGCGTCCAAGCTCTACAATATCACGATCAAGGAATTCCCGGTGCCGCCTGGTGAGTACACCCAGCGTTGGCAGTACTCACCAGGCGGCGTTCGCCAGGAACAAGCTCGTGGCAGAAGACGCAGACGTTGGATTCGCTCTCGTGGCATCAGACAGGAAGGGAGGGACAGAGGATACTGTCCACCACTTCCACGACCTCAAGAAGAGAATCTTTCTGGTCGATGGCATGGGACGAACCTACCTATCCTTAATGGAGGAGAGGAACGTTTGTGACGTCACGAAGGACCCCGACAAGACTTGAGTTACACCGTCTAAAGTATCACTGGACGGGGAAGAAGTCTGCGCTCCTTACGTACGTTCAATTGGATATAGAAGAACGGCGACAGATTTCCGAGGTCGTCTTCAACTCCATATATCTAGACAATGGCGATCCATATTCAACCTACGCTCGAGTGTTTTCAGAGTGGGGTGTGGCATGTCCCCATCCACAACATAAGCGGTATTATTCCGGTGACACCAGCTCAGTCGTGGCACTTCGAGATCACCGTTGGTATTGGTGTGACTGTTGCGGTTGCAGCTGCATGAACGAGGATTTTGACCCTCGCGTACCTCTAAAAAAGATAGCCAGGTGACGCATGGCGTACAGTAAGAAGGTCCTAGAACACTACGAGAATCCGAAGAATGTCGGTAGTCTAGACAAAGAGGATCATAGTGTCGGGACCGGGCTTGTCGGTGCTCCAGCCTGTGGCGACGTGATGCGGCTTCAGCTAAGGATCTCTGAGGATGGGATCATAGAAGACGCGCGCTTCAAGACATTCGGCTGTGGATCGGCCATCGCCGCCTCTTCCCTGGTGACAGAGTGGGTGAAGGGGAAGAGCATCGAACAAGCCCAGGAGATCACTAATATTTCTATCGCCAGAGAGCTCTCCCTTCCTCCGGTGAAGATCCATTGCTCTGTATTGGCCGAGGATGCGATCAAGGCTGCGATCGCCGATTTCAAGAAGAAGATGTCCTCTAGGGTTCCTGCAACCTAGTTAGAAGAAAGGAGCCTTTGATTCTTCAGGTTCTCTCAGCATCACCTGAACTTTTCCTGTACTTCGGAAAAGTCTCGTGATAAGATTTGAGCACAATCGCAGTAGAGCAGCTATATAACTTCAGGAGATACGGAACGTGTTAACCTCATGCCGAAAATATCTCGTGGGAAGCTCCCGTCAAGATCGGAACGCCAGCATTATGCTCGCCTCCAATCCGGAAGGTTCGAAGCTCCCCGAGCAGCATGAGGGGTTTACCAACACGACCTATCTCTGGTAAGCCCCTTCCAAATACAATAGAGACAGGTCGAAATGATGATCCTTGGGGGATCGTCTAACGGTGAAGACCGCGGCCTTTGACTCCGTGTATGTGGGTTCGACTCCTACTCCCCCAGCTTGATAAGGAAGTGATACCATGTTAGAGAAGACTTGGAAGACGATGGAAGGTGCTCCGATCGTTGATCTGGTCGGTACTCTACGCCATATACTAGCCGAGGGTGACCGTGAGGTCCACATCGGTTCCGACTCGCAGCAAGCCGGGAAGTTCACGGAGCTGGTGACGGTGATCGTCGTGTTGCACAAGGGGAAGGGTGGACGGGCTTTTTACATCCGGGAGAAGTTGACTCGGATCAAGTCGTTGAGGGAGCGACTGATGAGAGAGGTTTGGATGAGTGTCAACGTCGGACTTGAGCTCAACTCTCATGTCCCTGAGACAGTCGGGTTGACTGTACACATCGACGCGAACCCAAACCTGAAGTTCAAGTCGTCCAGCCACGTGAAGGAGCTGACCGCGATGGTCGCCAGCCAGGGATTCAGGACGTTGCTGAAACCTGACAGTTGGTGCGCGTCCCACGCGGCCGACCACGTGGTGAAGCACAAGATCATAGGAGCAATGTAAGAGAAATGTTGAAAGACTCTAGCGTAGAAAATAGAAGACGTTATGCTAGAGAATACAGAAACAAAAACATTGAAAAAGCCCGTAGTTCTCTTCTTGAACAGAAAATAAAATACGAAATGAAATCCGTAAGTTCAAAGAAGAAAAAGGTTGTCAGGATTGTAGAATAAAATACAGGTATCGGGTTCTCGATTTTGATCATCGATCAGGAGAAGTAAAAGATAAAGGAATTTCAAGATTAATGATTTCTCTTGACAGAGAAAAAATTTTTACAGAGATAGCAAAATGTGACGTGGTTTGTTCTAATTGTCATCGAGAACGTACGCAGAGAAGAATTCTGGAAGAGTCCGCTGATTTGGTCGGCAAGTAGTTTTGAAAGCTACTGGGGTGAGAAATCACAGGGGTTCGAATCCTCACTCTTCCGCTGTAGTGACATGGATTGTGAGGCGTGATGGTCGCGCAGCCGCTTGGAAAGCGGTTTGGTCCTTCGGGGCTAAAGGTTCGATTCCTTCACTCTCCGCAGATGGTTTCGCTGATGGCAGCAAACCGGTTTCGAACGCCGGGACATTGGAAACGATGGGGGTTCGATTCCTCAACCATCTGTAGAAAAGTAGTCGACGAGCATACATAGAATTCACGGGCTGGGCACTGGGGTGCAGGGATGCTTTGCAAGCAACCCGCGATGAGTTCGATTCTCATTCGGTCCACAGTATCTTTGACAATTGAATAGCTGACGGGGGAATCATCAATTCCCCTTTGTATGGCGGCCAGGGTGTAACTGGTAAGCACATGGGGCTGTGAACCCCAGGGAACGAGTTCGATTCTCGTTGGCCGCCCAGAAGTCTGTACGACTTCATAGAGAGCGCGGAGACATGGGTTCAAATCCCATACTCACCTTCGTAAGATGGTGGGTTCGTCTAGAGGTCCAGGATACCGTGCGTTTTATTCAGCCGGAGTCACGGGTTCGATTCCCGTAATGAGAAAGTACGTTGGCCGAGACCCATCACACGACATGTCGCGACATGAAACGATGATGATACGCCCGCCGAGATCGAGTATCATGTAGAGGTAGTGGCAACCTCACCGGCATTTTTGTTTGGGTTTATAGCTCAATTGCGTAGAGCCACGGCCTTTTAAGCCGCCCGATCTCGGTTCGAGTCCGAGTGGACCCACTGTAGTATCCATGGATGGGATGGTCGAGTGGACGGCCAGCCGCCTGTAAAGCGGCCGCCCTGCGGGGCATGGTGGGTTCGAACCCCACCCCATCCACTTGTACTATCCACGTATAGCCCAACGGTAGAGGCACGGCACTTAAAACGCTTTCAGTGTGGGTTCGAGTCCCACTACGTGGACACATACCGCGGTAGCCCAATGGTAGGAGGCACCAGCTTTAAACACTGTTCAGTGAGGGTTCGAGTCCCTCTCGCGGTACAGAAAATTTCATACGCCCTTCGTCTAGTGGTAGGGCCCACGGCCGATTACCGTGAGATTGGGGTTCGATTCCCCCAGGGCGTACTGGGGAGTGAAGGCTGAGAGTGTTCGATGCGACCTTCGGGACAAAGCGACCTATTCGCCTTCCTCCTCAACCAGCGAAGCTGGGCGGTGACTATGCTTCCAGGACATGAGGGCCTGGCGCATCCTGGTGAAGACCTAGGTCACCTGTTTTACGGATTTCGTCCAATGGTAGGACGGCAGCCTCCAAAACTGCCTATGAAGGTTCGATTCCTTCAGTCCGTGCTCTTGCAAGACTCACGTGAGCTCTGGGCCGGTGTATGCCGGGAATCTCACAACCATGGTCTTTTAGCTCAGCGGAAGAGCAGCCCTCTTACACGGGGAAGGTCGGGGGTTCAATCCCCTCAAGGACTACTGTAGCAGAAGCAAAACGGGAAATGTTGAAGTCTGGTATCATCCGCGCGTCGGAAGCGCGTGTCCCCGGTTCAAATCCGGGTTTCCCGACTTATCTAGATGTAGCTCAGAGGCAGAGTACTCGGCTTGGAACCGAGGGGCCGGGATTTCGAAATTCCCCATCTAGACTTTAAGCATGCTCATGACATGCTAAAACGGGTAGCGACCCCTCGTTAGTTGATCGCTTCTGGCCAGATGATTGTCTGGACACGTGGTCCACTCGTGAAATTATGGGGATGTCTTGCGGCCATGGTATAGTGGTAACACACGAACTTGCCAAGTTCGAGCGATGGGTTCGATTCCCATTGGCCGCTCTGCGGGAGGGAGGTATAGATCTGAGTCAGTCTCATAAGCTGAAACGCAAGAGGTGCAAGTCCTCATTACCGCATCCATAGAAGAGCAAACCATATGTCTCGGTGTGATGACTGAGACTCCCGGCGAACTCTTCGAAGCGCCGTAGTACAACTCAGGACATCACTCCCAGGGTTGCGGCGCGACTGCTCTTATAGTGAAACTGGATATCATGTGCCCCTCCGAAGGGTGCGATGCAAGTTCGAATCTTGCTAAGAGCGCTGAGGGAACGGAATGGAGAACCCGCGTTGCACCGATGTGTGCATTCCCGTAGCTTCTTTTACTACGTCAACCCTCTTTTTGTTTTGTATAAGCTCTTGAAGTTCAATTGGAAGAACACCCGGCTTCGAACCGGGAGAATGAGGGTTCGAGTCCCTCCGAGAGTACTGTAATTTTGTTTGTCCTTGTAGCTCAGTTGGATTAGAGCATTGCCCTGCGAAGGCAAAGGTCGTGAGTTCGAGTCTCACCATGGACATTGCGGGAGGCAGGTATAGATCTGAACTAGTCTCATAAGCTAGAATGCAAGAGGTGCAAGTCCTCATTACCGCAACCAATATGATGCATATTTACTTGTATGAACTGTGAAGCGTGCAACAGTTATTTGACAGCAAAATACGGTAGTGGAAGATTCTGCTGCGAAAAGTGTGCACGATGTTTTGCTACTTTGGCAAAACGAAATGAGATAAATGAAAAGGTTTCTCTCACTCTTACTGGCAGGGGTAAAATAAATCTTTGTAGGATATGCAACGCAAAGATTTTACTTAACGAAAAAGGAACGAGACGTCATTGCGGAAAATGCGCGCCCCTGCACGGATCTAAAATCAGTTTTGAAGATTTGCTAAAAGACAGTTCTCGAAGAAAACGATTAGTAGTTGAGAACGGCCATTTTTGCTGGTCGTGTAAACTCACGCTGTGGCAAGATCAACAAATTCCGCTAACCATCGATCATATCGATGGAAACTCTGACAACAACAACAACAAACGAGAGAATCTTAGAATTCTATGTTGGAATTGTCACGCTTTGACTCCTTCTTTTGGTGGAAGAAATGCAAAGAAATTTCCTAATGCAAAAAGAAGAGCTTTGTACAAAAGACTTTATCTAAATTCAAAATAATACGCCGATGTACCCCAACGGTAGAGGGAGCTGGTCGAGAACCCGTACAGTGGAGGTTCGAGTCCTCTCATCGGCACTGATTATAGACGCGTAGCCTAATTGGGTAGCGGCCTTCGTCTTAGGACAGAAATTTTGTGGGTTCGAATCCCAACGTGTCTATTAAAACATGAAACGTGGACCATATGGTCAGGAGCGCGTCTTAAAAATAAACAAAGGAATGCTCACGTATCCCAATTGGTAGAGGACATCGATTTAGACTCGATGTGTTAGCGGTTCGACCCCGCTCGTGAGTACTAGCACATAGGCACATACCTCAACGGTTAGAGGAGGCACCTTATAAGTGCCCCACGATGGTTCGACTCCATCTGTGCCTACAGATTTTCATGAGTTGCAAGCTTTAATGGTGAAGCACTCGCCTCTTAAGCGAGAGAACGGGGATCGTTACCCCGGCGATTCATAATGCCTCGTAGATCAGCTGGTGCTGATACTCCCCTGTCACGGGAACCGCGATGGGTTCAATTCCCATACGGGGCGCTGTTGTATCTCAAGCTAACCTGGTGAAAGCGACAGGCTGTTAACCTGTGTCAAGCAGGGTTCGATCCCCTGGAGATACGCATGGCCCCATCGTCTACTGGCTAGGACGTCTGCCTTTCAAGCAGATAAAGACGGATCGAAACCGTCTGGTGTCACTGGGAGTTTATCATAGCTTGTCGTTCTCCCCCATCAAAAACGACGAGCACATGCCTCTTAAGCTAATCTGGTGAAAGCGCCTGTCTGAAGAGCAGGAGAGCTCGGATCGAAACCGAGAGGGGGCACATTAGATGTGAGGCTCGAAAGAGCGGAGCGTATGCCGGCGGCGGGAAGATCTACACAAACATCACATCACCGCTGCATCATGGCCTCATCGTCTACAGGGCTAGGACACCTGGTTCTCAACTGGGAAAACGGAGTTCGATCCTCCGTGAGGCTACAATCGGGTTCGTATTTCAAACGGGAGAATTTTGGGATGGCATTCCAACGATAAGGGTTCGATTCCCTTCGAATCCACAGTGTGATAGGATAGCAAAATGAGAATCCTCGTACTTGATGACGATGACGAGCGACACGCCTACTTCCGACGCCAGTTGATCGGAAACGACGTGGTCCACGTCCACACCTACTCAGAGTGTCTCGACGCACTCCTTGGGCAGGAAATTTTTGAGGTGGTATTCCTGGACCATGACCTCAACGGCAACGGATACCAATCCTTGGTGTCGGAGCGACCCGGACACCAGGAACGGGCGATGACGCGGTACAGTCGGAAAGGCGAGCTCGACGGAAGGGACGTCGCCGAAGACATGGTTAAACTTCTCCCAGAAGAGAAGAGACCGTACCAGACGATCGTCCACAGTTGGAATCCGGACGGCGCAAAAGAGATGATTGCCATCCTCAAGGATGGGGGTTTCAAGAATATTCTACGGTGGGAATTCAACCCCAATGTAGATTTGAAGTTCAACTCAAGGGGCTGACCTGGTCTCGACGGGGGAACAGAAGAAGTAGATGCGAGCCGTGGTTGGTCTGCATACCACGTAAAAAGTAGACCAAAACAACAACAGCCAAGTCCAACGACATGGTTCCCGCCTGGATGATCGCCGCGCAAGCTGCGAGCGCCCCGGCCTTCGCCTAAACAGCGAAAAGGGATGTCTTCCGGCAAGGATGCCCGAGTAACCGGAAGGCACAACACTAGGGCAAAAACTTTCAAAGGCGGGCCGTCACCCGGAGAGAGTTTGCAAAGAGACGGAGTTTGACCCACGTCCAGGGGTAATGGACTATGCTCGTAGTATCTGCATCGGAAGATCTTTCGGACGTGGGTTCGATTCCCACCAGCTCCAAGAATCAAAAGTGCCATGACGACATAGTTACATCGTGGCACGAGCAAGTAGAAGACGATTTCATTACGTCTACAAAACGATTCGATTGATTGACGGATCGTTTTACACAGGGATGCACAGCACCGATAACTTGGACGATGGCTACCTGTGATCAGGGACACGAATCACTCGGTCGATTCGAAAGCACGGAACCCATCAACATCGAAGAGAAATTCTTTACGAACTACCAGACAGAGTTAGTCTCTGCAAAAAAGAAAAAGAAGTTGTTGCCAGCTTCCGTGGAGATCCTCTCTGCATGAATTTGAATGAGGGCGGAGATGGTGGGTGGGATTTCGTCAATGAAAATGGTTTGAACGCGACTCGACCCAATCATCCCGAAACCTGTAAAATAAGCTCCCGTATACCCTTCGCCTTCTAAGCGAGTGAAAGGTTAATCGGATACATGCGGGTTCGAATCCCTCCGGGAGCATTTCGTTGTACTATTTACTGACATGAAATACCAGAAGCATCCTTACTCTTGCGGTGCTGCGGCGGTGGTCAACGTATTACGATGCTTTGGAAAGAATGCTTCGGAGATGGCTGTCAGGGCGTTCTCTAACACTTCGGCAGAAAAAGGTACGGACGAACACGGGATCATCGCTGGTCTCCGTGGATTCGGTTTCGATGGGGAAGCATTTGACATCAAAAACTTCGATGAGGCATTTGGAGAGGTTGAATCTGAAATCAGAGAGGGATATCCGGTCATCCTGTGTACGTGGTCAATGCAGCATTGGGTCACGGTTATAGGATCATTCGGACGAGACCCCGGAAACGGAACTAGATTTGTTGTGGCTGATCCTTCCAATTCAGACAGGAACACTGCTGAAAACGGCGTAAAGATCTTTACGAAGAAGCAATTGAAAAAGTCTTGGCGATCCAGAGACGGTAAGTACTTCGGAATCGTGTGTTTCAAGAAACGAATGCCTTCGTAGTATAACTGGATAGAACGGATCTCTCCTAAAGATCAGGCCTGGGTTCGAGTCCCGGCGAGGGCACAAAGGAAGGTGGCAAATGCGACGTAAAGACAAGATCGTGCTGAAGAGGGAAGGTATCTTCGGAGAATCCTGGAGCAAAAGGGTCGAGGACTATGTCATCTCCGGCATCAGGGCTGGTGGACGGAAGGAGGGAGAGTTCCTCTGGCAGAACCGTAACGTCGACCTCAAGGTCGAGGGTGATGTCACACTCTTAGACCTGATCAAGATCTTGGCCAAGATGAACGTGGAAGAACTTCACGCCCTGAGCCAGCTGGCGAACGCTAATCTCGCCCCATACCTGATAGATTTTGCCAACAATCCGACTCCCATCCCAGACACGGACAAGTTCGGAAAACTCACTCACATCGAAGTGTACAAGACGGTCGAGTTCGACAACCACGAGTCCGGAGACAATCTATACGACTTCACTGTTTCCACCAGCGCGCACGGTATCGGTGAGGTGTGGGAAGACGTCATGAAGGAAGTCACGTCCGGTACGACTAAGCTCGAGGATGCGAAGGCCTGCAATTCTTACGCCATCGAGTTCACTCCGTGGCAGCAGATGTTGGACATTCCTATCCGGATTCGACCAGAAACATACTACACGGAGATGATCTGGAAGAAGTGCAAGCCTCGAGCCCTGGAATTCGGTATCATAGGCTCCAAGAGAAAAGTCAAGATGGGTATGATGGAACGTGATCTGGTCGAACGAAAGAACGACAAGAAAGTCAGAAGCACGATGACCCTCGCTGAGTTCTTTACCGGTCTCTTCAACGAGCTCTGTTACTTCGGAGCTCCAACGAGTCGGGATTCACAGATGAATGTCATCAAGGGGCGCATGAACAACGTGGAGAAGTTGCGTACAAAGGGAAAGAAGAAAAAGAAGTAATACATGGCTCTTTCGTCCAACTGGCTAGGACACTCGACTCTGACTCGAGAAATGAAGGTTCGAATCCTTCGAGGGCTGCAAAGGAGAACACATGAAACCAATCATCTGGAAGGCGTACTTAGAATGTGCTTGCTCGACAAAAGCACATCTTATCTGTATCGAGTATGACGAAGATCTCGGTCTTACGATTTCAACCCAACTGAACCAGTGGCGTGGTTTTTTCAAGCGTCTAATTGAAGGCTTCAAGTATGTGTTCTTTAAGCCGCATTGTGGCTCTTGGGACACGTGTATGATAAAACCTGAGGATGTCGTCAAGGTGCAAGAATGGTTGAATCACGCTCTTATCCACGGTCCAGGTCTTATCCACGGTCCAGGTTCTGATCATGAGGTAACGTTCCTTCTTCCCAAATAGGAGTCCAGGGTTCGATTCCCGGTGGCCGCTATATTTATAGACATGAAAACATCCCAAAAAATTCTTGTCTTCTTTGCGAAGATCGGATCAACATTATATCTCGGTCTCGGAATCTATTTGTTGTGGTCCACGATTCACAGGATCACCTCCGATCGACAGTGGAGGAAGGTAGTCTTAGACAAATTCACCACTATAGAGGCAGCTTCCAAAAAGATGACGAGCTTCGTTTGGATCGCTGACGGCGCCTCCGAACTCTTCGATGCCGTGTGCACCCCTCAGAAGGTCCAAGCAGTTGGATTCGACGGCTCTTCTCCTCATGGAAACGACTGTGATGAAGAGGGCATTTATCTCGCCAACACGCTTCAGGTTCCAGGTATCACTCCGTACTTCTTCACCGTGACCTGGTACGAACCGGAGACTGGAAAGTTCGCCGGTCACAACGTATGTCTTCTTGAATCTGTCGAAGGGTTTAGATACATGGACTACGGAATGCCAAGCAGATATCTCTGGAGCATTAAGGAAGTAGCTGAGCTCGTCATCAAAGACTATGCCGGATGGGATACAACGGGTCATGGTACACAACCGGCAGTGCTCATCACCGCGCTTGTTTCTAGTCCTAAGATGAGGCCGATCAAGATTCTGCTGTAAGTAGAATGCGGGTATAGCTCAATGGTAGAGTTACAGCCTTCCAAGTTGAAGACGAGGGTTCGATTCCCTCTACCCGCTCAACATAGTTTACAGTAGGTTGTTTACTGTAAACGCCTGAATGCCCCTATAGTTCAATGGCAGAACTCTAGTTTTGTAAACCTGAAATCCCAGTTCGATTCTGGGTGGGGGCTCTCGATGCTGTCGGAGTGAAACAGTTTGGAAGCCATGGATACACTCATACTATTGTTTTAGTGATCTCTGATCACATTCGGGAGGTCTGAGCTATGGCTCAAATTGCACCACACGGACTCAAAGGCGTTAAGGCGGCATTCGGTGATTTCGAGTACCACGAAATGTCCGGCGGAAACATAGACATCGATGATGCCTGGGAAAAAGACAATCTGGTCATCATGAAGAACGTCGCTGGATCTGGAAGAAATATCCAAGTCCACAAGCTGATCGCCGCCGAGTTTGAGGAAGCATTGAAGGAAGCTATGGTGGTAGCACCGACATACAAGGTTCGGATGCTCGGTGGTCATTGTGGGCGTCACATGATGCATAACCAAAAGAATCCACTTTCCATTCACTCATGGGGGATCGCCTTCGATGTCAACTGGGACAAGAATCTGGTGGTCGCCGCTAATGCTAGCCTGATGGTTAAGGCGGCTGGATGTGACCTTCCAAAAGAATTCGTAGATGCTTTCAAGAAGAGAGGTTGGGAGTGGGGAGGTGATTGGAAGTCCGTCAAGGACTACATGCACTTTCAATTCGCGACCGGCTGCTGATATTTTATGAAGCGATGCAAAACTGTGTCATAGAGATTCCTGACAACCAGGCCCACTTGGTTTTGGCATGGAATTTGCATATAAGTTTGGTATGGTTAAGAGTGAAGTCCTCATCAGGATTAAAGATGAGCAGTTCCGACAGTAAGTTCAATTTCCTGGCTCTTTTGGTCGTGGCGGCCAACCGATCTGCAAAATCGGCGGAGAGGGTTCAATTCCCTCAGGAGCTTTTTCCTAAAATTGTTTGGTCGCTCTGTCGCAAGAATCCCCTAGTTACCATGCGGACTCCGCATAGAGCATAGACAATATAGTCTTTAAGTAATACAGTCTCTTCTATAGTCTCTAGGCTATACAGTCTCTTCTATAGTCTCTAGGCTATACAGTCTCTTCTATAGTCTCTAGGCTATACAGTCTCTTCTATAGTCTCTAGGCTATACAGTCTTGTAGTAGGAACTCTATATAGGCTAAAGGAGATTAACCAAAATGGCTACTAAGCAAGAACTCGAAGTACAAGTCGCAGAATTGCAGAAGCAACTGGCTGATCAAACTCCACATGATGTCGACTTGCTTCAAGCAGAGATCGAAAATCTGAAGACTGAGCGGGAGCTTCTGGTGGCTGCGATTGCCGACAAGGACGAGGCTAACAAGACCAAAATCGACACTCTCATCAGCGAGTTCGAACAGACCCGACAGGAAGATGAAGCTGTCTACCAGGGAAAGCTTTCCAATCTCAAAGCAGAGATGACTGCGACTTCCGTTAAATCTGCGATCGCTGGCAACAATCAGGTCGTTGTCGATGGGAAAACCCGCGAGATCCTTTTCAAGGACAGCGTTCTTGAATTGGTCGATGCTTGGCGAAAGAAGTTCGTCGACGAGACCGATCTGGCAGTCGTTATCCGGAAGGTCTGATCCGGAGAATCCTTGAAGGATCGAATCTCATTCAGTGAGTGGATGCTATACCGCAACGGCTGTCAATGGCGGTGGAAGCTCGATTACCTGGACAAGCTCGGTGGTAAGGCGTACGGTGTTTACATGGACTTTGGTACTTGCGTACACGGAGCCATCGAAAAGCATAGGACCAGAAAGGACCCGATCTCTTTGAATGAAGCCAAGGATTTCTTCGAGAAGAGTTTCAAGGATACATTTGAGAAGAACAAGACAAAGTATCGAGAGCGTGAACGGACGCTAGATATCGAAGATTTCGTCCTGGCTGGCAAACGGATCTTGGATCACTTGGTCCAGTGCATCGAGTTGACATCGGCCGATGTCGTGTACAACGAGCACGAACTCCTACTTCCCATGGATAGATCTGACTCCATTCAGATCAACTTCAAGGGATTCATCGACATGGTCATCAAGACCAAGGACAAGCTTGGGAAGACGATCCTGTACATCGTCGACTTCAAGACGTGCTCCTGGGGGTGGGACGGTGACAAGCGACAAGATCGTGATCTTCATTCCCAACTTTTTCTGTATAAACACTTCCTCTGCAAGAAGTTCAACTTGGATCCTAAACAGGTCAGGACAGCCTTCGTGTTGCTTAAGCGTCGTCCTTCCAAGAATACTTGTGCCGTGGAGTTCTTCCCCGTCAGCGCAGGTCCTGTCAGTGTCCAGCGGGCACTTGACAACCTGAATTCAGACCTAACTGATATGAACGAGCGGTTGGAGACGAATACTCTTGCGAAGAATCGTAAGCAATGTACTAACGAGTACGGAGACGTTTGTCCCTACTACAAAACCGAACACTGCCATGGTGAATGAGATGACAGAGAAGAAAAAGATCATGATGTTGTGTGACCACCCTCTCGTCCCAAGCGGTGTTGGTACCCAGGCGCGGTACCTGATAGAAGGTCTGCTCGCCACTGGCAAGTACAAGTTCCACGTCTTTGGTGGCGCCATGAAACACCCTGACTACAGGGAACAGAGGGTATCCCCTGACAAGTTCGGTGATGATGGTTGGATCATCGTCCCTGTCGATGGATACGGGGACAAAGAACGACTCCGTGCAGCCATTGCGAAGGAGAAGCCTGATCTACTTCTTCTCTTCACTGATCCGCGACAGTTTGTGTGGGTCTGGGAGATGGAGGATGAGATCCGTCCCATCTGCCCGATCGCTTACTGGCATGTCTGGGACAACGATCCCACACCGAAGTACAACAAGGTCTTCTATGATTCGACAGACCTCTTGGTCCCCCTGTCTCTCAAGACGTACGGGATCCTTCAAGACATGAAACACCCAAACTTCAAGTACATTCCGCACGCCGTCTCATCAGAGCTCTTCAAACCTCTGGACGAGGTGGAATGTCAGAAGTTCAAGCGTGGTCGTTTTGGTCCTCACGCCGATAAGAAATTCATCGTCTTCTGGAACAATCGCAATGCCAGGCGGAAGATGACAGGAGACGTGGTCGCCGTTTTCGCCAAGTTTGCCGAAAAGGTCGGTAAGGAGAATGTGGCCCTCGCGATGCACACAGTCGTGAATGATCAGGAAGGACAAAACATCGTAGAGGTTGCAAGGTGCTTTGACATCGAAAAGAATCTGATTATCTCAGAGGAACGCTGTCCACCAGATGTTTTGAATGGTTTCTACAATGCATGTGATATCACCATGAACATTGCCAATAACGAGGGGTTTGGCCTCTCGACTCTTGAATCCCTGATGGCCGGGTCTCCAGTGTTGCTCCAGATGACGGGTGGTCTCCAGTTCCAGATTGGAAACTGGTGGGACGGAGTGAAGGACTTCACCGATCAGGACAAGCTGACTGAGATGGCTAAGAGGTTGTACAAGTCAAAGGGTGCCAACTTCTATGGTATTCCAGTCTTTCCTGCCTCACGATCTTGTACTGGATCACAACCGATTCCGTATATTTACGACGACCGTGTCTCGCACGAAGATGTTGTCAAGGGACTTATCCAACTTTACGAGATGGGACGTGAAAAACGACGTGAACTTGGGAAGGCTGGCAGTGTTTGGGCGGAGAAAACTTTCAACATGGCTAAGATGATCTCTGATTGGGACAGCGTGTTGTCGGAAGAGATAAGTAGGTCAGAGGCACGCAAGACCCGGTCGTCACTTCGGGTCGTCGGAATCTGAGGATAACATATGCCAGGAATTGCTGTCTTAGGTGGTGCGGGTTTCATCGGATCAAACCTCGTCGATGAACTGCTCGTTCAGGGTCACGAGGTGACTGTACTCGACAACTTCTCAGAAGGCAGACTGGAGAATCTCGAGAGGTGGAGGGGAAATCCGAAGCTTGAGGTCGTAAGGGGCGACATCAGGGAGTTCTCCCAGGTTCGACGGGCTGTTGACCACAAGGAGTGGGTCTTCCACCTTGCTGCCATGAGTCGCATTCAACCATCCATCACGGATCCACTGCTAGCTTTCAGCCAGAACGTCATGGGAACAGCGAATGTACTGGAAGCGTGTAGGCAGGGCGGAGTGAAGCGGGTCGTCTACTCCGCGTCCTCCTCAGCTTATGGTCTAAAAAATCCACTCCCAAATAGGGAGGACATGCCGACAGATTGTCTCAACCCGTACTCACTTTCCAAGAAGAACGGTGAAGAGCTAATGGACCTGTACGGAAAATTGTACGGTCTTTCTACAGTCTCTCTCAGGTACTTCAACGTTTACGGACCTCGTCACCAGGAAGAGGGAAATTACGCGACAGTGATTGCGATCTTCCGTCGACAGAAGAGGATGGGACAGAAGTTGACCATTGTTGGAGACGGCGAACAACGTCGTGACTTCACGTTCGTCGGTGATGTTGTCCGGGCCAACATGCTAGCGGCCATGAATAGGGACGTCACTGGGATCGTGAATATAGGTACGTGTCAGAACCACAGTATCAACGATCTTGCCAAGATGATTGGTGGCGAGACGACCTTTATCCCGGCACGACAGGCAGAGGCAAGGGAAACGTTGGCCGATAACACCCGAGCTCGTACGGTCCTGGGATGGACGCCACAAGTAGAACTGGCCAGTGGATTGGCTGTAGTTGAAGCCTACGAGAAAAGAAATCCACCAGGACTGATCACGCTCGTCTGACTGGAGAGACAATGCAGAAGCTTCTTTTTTGGGGACCCGTACTCACTGCTTCTGGGTACGGTGAACATGCTCGTCAACTCCTTCGATGTATTCTTGACTCCGGGAAGTTCGATGTCAGTGTATGTGGAGTGAAGTGGGGTCACTGCTCCTTTCTGACTGGTGGCGACGAATTCATCGACAAGATTCGGGCGTTGGTACAGAAGTACGAGGTTGAGAAATCGAGTAACCAACAATATGATGTCTCAATACAGGTAACGATCCCGAATGAGTTCCAGAAGCTTGGACGTGTAAACATCGGTGTCACAGCCGGTATCGAGGTCGATCGGGTCTCTCCCGAATGGATCAAGAAGGCCAACGAAGTCTGTGACCTGGTTGTTGTTCCATCCAAGCACTCAGCCCAGACGTTTGGGAGCGTTATCTACAAGGACCAGAGTGGCCAGGAGCTACGGCTCCAGAAACCGTTATTGATCGCCGCCGAAGGGTTTGACGCAGCTATTTTCAATACCACGCCGGACGAGAACGACGGACTGGGAGTGGATCTCGAAGCCGACTTCAATTTTCTCTCAGTCGGACTTGGTCTTGACAAGGGGATGGAGGAGGATCGCAAAAATATCAGCGGTCTCGTCAAGTGGTTCTGCCAGACGTTCGCAGGCGATGAGCGTGTCGGTCTTGTTCTCAAGACGAACATGGTTAACAGCTCTCTCATGGATTTCGAGACGGCCAAGAGTCGGATCTCTCAGATTAAGGCATCCACCGGTTGTGGACCTTTTCCGAGGATCAAACTCATTCACGGGCGTCTTTCCAAGAAGGAATTGGCAAATCTGTACCGTCATCCGAAGGTCAAGGCGTACGTTACCACGACCCACGGTGAAGGCTTTGGTCTCCCGACGATTGAGGCTGCAGCCTGTGGTCTTCCTGTGATCGCCACCAATTGGTCTGGTCACCTTGACTTTCTCCACTCTCCTGATGGAAAGAGAAAGTTCGTCCCTCTTGAATTCGACCTGAAGGAGATCCCTAAATCTTCCGTCTGGCCGGGAGTGATGGAACAGGGAACCCGGTGGGCTTGCGTCAAGGAAGAAGATTTCCAGAATAAGATGAAGAAGGTATTTCTTAGCATCGAGAAGCCTAAGGAATGGGCTACAGAGCTCGCAGCTCAATTGGCTGAGTCTCACGACGAGAGAAAGCTAGGAATTCAGTTCGTTTCCGCGATTGAACAGTTCCTGCGGGAGACTTCGAATGGTCCTAACTCCCAAAAGGTGAACGACCCGTGTGAGGTCAAGAGACGTCTACGAGAGCAGCTTCAGATTCCAGATGGAAAGAAGACACTCCTGTTCACGATGCCGATGTCGGCTGGCGACGTTTTCATGGCGACCGCAGTGGTCGATTCTCTCAACAAGAAGTTTCCAGAGCATCTGATCCTATTCGCCACTGATCCGAAGTATGCTTCCATCCTGAAGGACAACCTGAAGATCTTCAAGATCATTCACTTTGATAATTGGATGACGAACATCACCTTCTGTGAATCTGTGTTCGATGAAGTCTACACTCCGAACCTCGCGATCCAAACAGTTCAATCAAACTGGGTGCATGGTGGAAAGGGACGTCTACTCGGTTATGAGATGGCCGCCCAGTGTCAGGTCGAGTTCGGCGACTACTTCATCAAGACTGAGCCGCTCTTCGAACCACTTCCGACGGAGAAGTACGTCGTCTTCCACCCGGGATCTGGAAAGGGTCAGTGGGAAGCTCGGAACTATCGTCACTGGCGGAAGGTCATCAGGAATCTCAAGAAGTCCGTCGACATCACGATTGTCCAGGTCGGTCTCGAGGACGATCCTGCCTACGAGGGGTGCGTCGACCTGAGAGGTAAGACGACATACAACCAGTTAGCTATGGTGGTCCAGAACGCATCGTGCGTCCTCGGGATCGACTCTGTAACCATGCACATGGCTGCAGCCTTCGGAACTCCCCACGTGGCCCTGTTTGGAAGTTCGTACTCTACCTCGACAGGGCCGGTCATTAAGATCAAGAAAGACAAGCCGTGGAGTTGCCTGCTCGAGACGACTAATCGGATGGGATGTGAGAAGGCATGCTACAAGTACCAGTGTGTTGTAGATCGTGAAAGCCCGTGTGTCAACGAGATCGATCCCAAGATGGTCGTCTCCTACGCGCTAGAAATGCTTTCACAGAACGTGACTCAGCTATCACCTGAGGCTGTGAAGTGGGACGACTGCCATCCGAAGATCGCCGGATACACCCACGTCTTCAATGCGGAGACCCACGGGTTCCCATATGTCGAATCGATCAGTTCTATGTTGGGGTTCTGCGACGAGGTGATCGTTGTCGATGGCGGATCGACCGATGGGACTCTCGAGAAGATCAAGGCGCTCGGAAACGACAAGATCAAGATCTTCGACCGGGTATGGGACTGGAACGAGCCGGGCATGGACGGTATGCAGAAGGCGTTCGGCCGGGCCATGGCCACAGTCGGTCCCGACGACTTCCTCTGGCAGCAGGATGCTGACGAGGTGGTCCACGAGGAAGACTACGAGAAGGTCCGGAAGATGGCCGAGAGATTCCCAACGGGAGTCGACCTGGTCCACCTGCCGGTCGTGGAGCTCTGGGGAGTCAAGGACAACGTCCGGATCGATAGACACTCGTGGAAGTGGCGCATGAGCCGGAATAACTTCAGAGTTACACACGGCATCAACGGCCCAGCGCGAGTGTTCGACGAGAAGACTGGACGGACCTACGCCAAGAAAGGTCAGAGCGACGGTTGTGAATACGTCGATATCATGACCAACGACCACATTCCGCACAAGGGCTTTTATTCTCAGGAGCTCGAGAATCTTCGGCAGACGAACCCAGATGAGTACGGGAAAAACATGAACCGGATCTTCAAGGAAATGCCGTCCATCTTCCACTACTCATGGGCCAACCTGCCACGGAAGATCAGAAATTTCAAGGCATTCTGGAACAAGTGCTGGTCCAACCTGTACAATGATCCGAACCCAATTGATCGCTTCCCTGATGTACAAACGGATGATGACGTGATAAAAAAGGCGAAGGAGCTCTTCACCCGCGGTGGTGAGCATGGACAAGCCAAGACATTCCTCCTCGAGAGGACCAATCCCTCCTCGATGACCGAATGGCTAAATAGGATGGGGAAGGAGTACGAAAATGCCGCTCGTGGACCTATTCATAACGACGAAGGATCGGCCGCATCTTCTCAGGAAGTCCTTGGAATCCCTGGTCCAGTGCACGGACGGTAATCTATTCCGTCTGACGATCGTCGCTGACGGTCATCACAACGCGACCAGCGAAGTCCTCAGAGAATTTGAACAGCTGTGGGATCATAAGATTGAGCATGCCATCTGCCAAGGTCTTGGACCCTCGATCAATCAGGCCCTCGCATATATCAATGCAAATAAACCATGGGACATAACTCCGTCACCTCTGACCGTTTACGTTCAGGATGATGTGCAGTACTCCAGGGGATGGCTGGAGAAACTTTCCCAGAAGTTTCTCCAGCTCGAACGACCGTTGAACCTCGGATTTGCTTCGGGGATCGAATGCATTGAGCATCCTGTCAAGAAAGACATCGGTAACGGGATGGTTACCAAAGATTGGATCAGGGCCACTTGTATGATGGCCCGTCACGATTATTGGATGTCCATGTGGCCAATTCCCAGGATCGATCCTGAGACGGGGCGAGAGCGCGGTCGTCCTCACGATGGCCTGGGAAGTTCGGTCGATTGGTGGTTCATCAGAAATGCTGTCAACTCTGTTTGTAAGACTAGTCGGACGAATCTCGTCATTCCAGGTTTACTCCAACATATTGGTTACAAGGAATCGACGTGGTTGAAGAGAGATCTCCCCGAGTCTAATTCTGACAAGGAGAAGATGAAATGAGACAGATCATTTTGATCTCGTATACTTCTCTGAATGCGGGTGGTGGCGTTCCACGTTGGAACCGTGACTTTGTTGCAGGATTTCCTGGAACTAAACACTATTCATGGGATGACATCCCGAAAGCTCCATTGGGCGTCCAGAACGAATGGGATGGAGCCTTTGCTCTCAACATGTGGTTGCATCTGACAAAGAAGGTGTCAAAGGACGACATCATCATCTCTGATGGCTTTTGGGGAGAACGACTGAGCGACCTGGGTTACAACGTCATTTCGATCGCTCATGGCATCTGGAGCCACCTGACCAAAGACGATGTAGACGCTGGGAAGGATCCTGAGTTTCCTTTCCACAATGCCGTCCAGGTAAAGCACCGTCATGATCATCTGGCCCGTGGTGGGAAGATCGTCGCTGTCTCCAGGTTCATCCAGGAGCAGATGAAGCTCCAGTGGGGTTTTGAATCGAGTGTGATCAACAACGCCATCGATCTCGACAAGTGGAAAAGGCCGGTAGCTCGGATGCCGAACTGGACAGACTCGCGTCTGGTCATCCACGGGGTCACGACTGCCAACAAGGGTTTCGATCACATCGAAGCTGTTAAGAAGGCTCTACCAAACGACGACGTCTGGCTTCTGGATGAGGCTGCCGAAAAGCTCGAACTATCAAAGGTCGACGCCCTCGCTAATGCCGATCTTGTCGTCCAACCATCTGCGTACGAGGGCAACAGCTATTTTGTACTAGAGACTATGGCATGCGACGTCCCTATCGTAGCATACAACGTTGGTCTTCTTCACTCTATCTCAGTGATAGCAAAGGAGAATGGAATCGAAGCGTGTGTTGGGGCGATCATTGACAGGAAGTATCGTCGACCAGAAGAAACGGCAAAAGTTGCTAGCTTTATCCTGGACTCCGTCTGTCGTGATCGGAGTACGTATAACCCGAGGCAGGTATCCGAGCTGTTCTCGGTGAAAAGATTCCACGAGCAGTGGCGAGAGTACCTGGAGGACTATGAGCGTAATATTACGAGTCGATGACTTCCCAGGTACGAAGCCTGAAGAATTCTGGAAACACAATCTGGATAACTTCAAGCTGTTCGATGCGGTGTTGGAGAAGTACGTCGATGAATATGTCCTTGGTGTAATCCCGAAATACACGACAGAAGAGATGATTCGTTACCTGGAGCAGAATGACAAGATCAGGGTCGCCCTCCACGGTGTGGAACACAATGAACGGTTTCCCAATGAATTCAGACCGTGGGAGACCACCGAACAGATCTTCAACAAACTTGTATCTGCCAGACAACCTTTCCAGAAGTGTAACGGCGCGCTCGATGTGGTTGACTACATCCCTCCGCACAACGTCATAGACATGAAGACAGTCGATGCTCTGAAGTTGGCTGGATTCAAGAGAATTTATGGAGGGCCCGGATCTGATGAACACGTAATCTGGCATGCCAAGGACGTGGGATTGAAGTTCGACTACAGCCAGTGGCCGTACTGGTATGGACGTTCAGATGAACTACTGAACCGAGACAAGGCTCATCTCATGATCAACAGCAATCCTGATCGTGTCGTGACATTGCATTGGCCGTGGGAATGGAACATCGGACTTGATAACCTCGAAAGGTTCCTCGAGGAGATCAAGGGAGTACTACGTTGAAAAAAACTCTCTTCATAGATGCCAGAAAGGGCGGAGACTTCACTCTGGACGCGGTCTGGGCTGGGTTGGTAGATCGCAATGGCTTTGAGAACATGATAGACTGGCCACCCTCCGAGAAGCACAGAGAGGGTATCCCGACGGTGACTGGAGATGTAGAACGCGATTACGGTGCAGAGCGGAGGTCCCTGTGCTACACGTCAGACCACGGACGGCTCCGCAACTACGATGCTCCGCAGATCAACGAACTCATCAAGTCTGGACAGATTGAGAGGATCTTCATCGATGAACGAGAAGAATCGTACGTCCTCTACCTCCAACTGGTAGCCCGCTACTACGACATCCCGGTCGTGGTTGTGGCCGGTCACGATCGATTCTTGAACACTATCCCGCAGCTTCACAAGTACTATGACAAGAACCTAGAGAAGATTTTTATGGACAATTGGCGTCCCGAATACAATTCGTCTTCTGGTGTTTGCCCGATGTCATATGCCACAAATTTTGATCATCTATGGGATGTGTCAGAGAGGGATTCACTGCTGAATGATAAGGTGTACGACATCTGCTTCACGGGTTATAATAGCCACGGAGATAGAGGGAAGATCATCGACCACCTTGTCGAGAAGTACGGGGAGAAGGGTAACTGCCTCTTCGTAGAGAAGAGACCCAACACGATGGAATGTTTCTTACCAAAGCGGGAGTACTTCAAGAAGATCGCCAAGTCCAGAGTCTGTCTCAATCTCAGGGGCGCGGCCGAGTGTGGGAAGGCCCTGAGGTTCTATGAGATTCCCTATGTTGGTTCGTACATGCTCTCCCAGAGGGACCAGGCAAACCAAGTCATGCCTTTCATCTCTCGTATCCACTGCGACTACTTCACGAACATCGAAGAGATGGACGCGATGATCAAATGGGCCTTGGATAATCCAGTCGAACGGGAAGAGATCGCACGTTGGGGTTATAGGTACGCGATGGAACACCACACTGCCCGGGCTCGTGTCGATCACATGTACTACAACCTTCGGAATGACTGGGACTGAAATGAAGACTGTACATGTCATCGGCAACAGCCATGCGTGGTACTTTGCGGGAGCAGAGGTCGGAGTAGACGTCGAAGAAATTCTCCAGAAAGACGATCCTCGACGACATCCGTTGATGATGTCTCTGGGAAGTGAGATAGTCGACGCTCGTGGATTTATCAAAGAAGAGTACCAGAAATATCCTGGATCACGTGTTGATGTTCACGCGGCTCCTGCTAAGGTACAATTAATCGTTCTTGAAAAACTAAAGGTGATACTTGGACAAAGCTGATCTCTACAACCAGATGGCTGATCGGAAGTTCAAACCGAAGGATCTCGAGCCATACGCTGGCGACAACGGTCGAGTGAACAAGGCTTTTGCTCTCTATAAGAGCGGAAAGTTGAAGTCAGGTGGAACGCATGTAGACGTCGGAGGAGGGATAGGAGATCTTGGCTTTGCACTCCGTCAGGAGAGGCTCTTCGAGAAGACGCTCACTGTAGATATATCTGCCAAAAATCTACAGGCTGCCAGTAAGAAGGGAAACTTCGTGATGCTGGCAGACGTGGATAAAAGTGGATTTTCGTCAAACGTGTCTGATCCCGACAACTTCGGTGGTCCACCAGAATGGACGAACGACAGCTTTGGGATGAACAGTAACAATCGGATTGATGCGATTTCTGCCCTGGACTTCATCGAACACATCATCGATCCAGGATCTTTCGCATATCACTGTGCGTATATGCTCAAATCTGGAGGAGAGGTATTCATCAACACTCCAAACATCCAGTATTGGCGGCACATCGAAAAGTTGATATTCGATGGTCGGTTTCCTCATACATCTGGAGATCGTGAGGTATACCACGGTGGTCACCTCGCCTTCTTTACGTATCTCGATCTTTGCGAGATCTTCGGTAATGCGGGATTTGAAAAGTTCGAACAGATCAAGGACGTGGAAGGATACTGCAATCCGTCATCACTTTTCATCGGAAACATTCTGAAACCACAGAATCAACAGCAGTATACAGAGATGTGCATGAGGATGGGAAACCCAAACTTACTCTTTAAGGCGACCAAGCCTTGAGTTGGCCAAAAGGTAAATCGTGGAATGAGGCTCGTCGAAAAGCTTTCGTATACCGTCCTCTTGGAAATCACACGGTACAGACAGCTTCGAGACTTCTCTCTTATCTCTCCGAGAGTTCGAAATGAGGATACTCTACGGACGTTGCTTTGGGATCGGAAATTGTGTGATGGCCGTACCCGCCATCAAGGCTCTCCAGTGGAAGCCAGACACGATCGTAGACATCCTCGTTGGGGACACGTCCGATGACGTCGGAGCCATCCAAGTGTTGTCCAAGGTGGTACAAGGTCCTGGGAAACTTTGTGTGAACAGCGCCCTCGAGCATGACTACGACGTGGCTGTGATGGCCATTCCATTTGATGGTCGCTGGCTCAACGGCGTTCACTTTCGAGCCAAGGAAGTCATGGACGGTCGGACCCGACCAGATCCGAAGACGACTGGACTCGTCTCGTGGAATGATCACGAGTCTGAGTATCAGATGGAGAACGCTAGAAAGCTCGGTTACCTTGGATCGACCCCGTCGTCTCGTTTCCTCCCGTTCACCGGAGAGGCACTTCCGAATAGGATCTATATCGGAATGGGATACAAAAAAGATCAGTTGGGTTTCTGGAAGAGCAAACACTGGGGAAACGAGAACTACGCCGCACTCATCACCGGTCTTCTTAAGAACCTCCCTGAGGACTGGAAGATCGTGACGACAGGCGATGTAGGTGATCTCCAGCTTTCCATCGCCCCAGTGGCTCGGATGGTGAACGACAAGAGGTTTGAGTTCAAGCTTTCCGCCAATTTAGATGAAGCATTCCGAGTAGTCGCCTCCTGCGGGCTATACGTGGGGAACGACACCGGGATGATGCATGTCGCCGCCTCCTGTGGGAGGAACGTCGTCGCAATGTTCTTTCTCGAGAACTCTATCGTGAAGAGTCGACCGCTTCTCTCCAGTCAATCAGATCGCCCCCTTCAGGAATGCCTCGTACTTGACGGCACCATAGACCGTGCCAAGATTACTCCACAATACGTGCAGACGGCCGTCGAGGTGACACTCTGTGGTTGAGAAAGAACTGATCAAGGCTTTCAAGTTGATGGCATTAAGAAACGACGTCTTGCAGGACACACACGGGAACCTGTCTGTTTTGGCCAGCGATCAGATCTACATCAAACCCAGCGGAGTCCCATACGATGAGATCGATATCTGGTCAATCTGCAGGTTCCAGCTTCTCGAGAATGGATCAACGGTCAGCTCCAAGAACAATGGATACAAGCCTTCCGTCGATCTGATCCACCATGCTTCTATCTACAAGAACAACCCGCATATCAAGTCCATTTGCCACACACATTCACCGTATGCGGTCGCCCATGCGATCTGTGGCCTGCCGATTGATTGCCTTTGCACAGAGCACGCTGACTACTTTGGTTGGAGAGTTCCGTGCTTGAGTTACAAAGATCTCGACAGTTGGGGATCTGATGTGCGAATACTCGACGGAGCTCGAGCCGTCTTGCTGGAACATCACGGTGCCCTCACGTTCTCAGATGAGCCTGTGAAAGCGGTCAATCTTGCGATCCAGTTGGAGAACGTAGCGCGGAAGAATCATCTTGCGATGACTCTCTATCCGAAGCTTCGGATGATGGCATACAATGAATCTCAGAAGTGGCATGAGAGGTACAATAATGTCTACGGACAACGGTAGGAAGATTTTAATCTCGTCTGATCACAACGGGAATGCCGCCCGTGCGTACATTATCAAGTTCCTTAGGGCTGACGGTTACGATGTCCAGGATCTTGGCCCGAACTACGATCAGAAGGTCGATTACCCAGAAATGGCTGCCGACCTTTGCCACGCGCTGGAGAAGATTTACGGTGCGCGGGGCATCCTTCTATGCGGTACGGGCACTGGGATGTTGATCGCAGCCAATCGGTTTCCGCATATCCGCGCAGGATTGGCGACTGACCGAGCGACCGCCGAACTGATGCGCCAACACAACGATTGCAACGTTTTAGTTCTTGGACAGTGGCGCACCCCGTTGGGGCAGATGGACGAACTCATCAGGACATTCTTGACCACGCCGTTTGAAGAAGGTCGTCACATCGATCGGGTCGAATCTCTCGGTAGACTTCCATGAATGTATTGGTCATCGGGGACGTCGTCATCGATCGGTACACACACGGCAATCGTCGGGGGATTTCCGCAGAGACCCCAACGATCGTAGCCAACTTCATCAAGGAAGACGTCTTCGTTGGTGGAGCTGGGTTGGTTACGCGGAACCTTCTACGTCTGGGAAACACGGTGACCCTCCTCACTGTTGGAAACTGCGAAGAACTCCATCCACTCATGTTGAGGTCAGCCGATCCTATTGATAGATTCGAATCCGCAAGATTGAGTGTCATTATGACAAATAAGAACGGGTGGAAGGTTTCCGAAAAACATCGGTACTATGTCGAGCAGTACAAGCTTCTGCAATACGATCTGATCAATCCTGGAAAGTGGACTCCACATGAAGAGGACCGTTACGCCGAACAAATCATGTACCAACTTGTAGCTTTGAGTTACGATGCGGTTGTGATATGCGACAATAGACACGGCGTGATGATCGAACATTTCGCCAGCAAAATCATCGAACGTTGCCATGTCCAGAACAAACCGGTGTACGTAGACTCCCAGGTCTCTCAGGCAGAATCAAACCATCACTGGTACAAGGGTGCCAGTTTTATCTTCATGAATGAGATAGAAGCCGATTGCGCGGCGAAGAAGATTAAGAAACTCAAGAAGGGTGATGCCCAGCTCAACCAGCTGTCGAAGTTTCTCAAGGCAAGCATCGTTTACAAAAGAGGGGAACGTGGGGCCATCACTGTCTGCCAAGACGGGAAGACGATCGTGTCAGAAGGTTTTGAAGTAAACGCTGTCGATACGTGCGGTGCTGGTGACGCTTTCCTCGCAGCTTTCGTTCATCACGGGAACGACCTGGAAGCTGCGAACCGGTGGGCTGCGTTGTCAACTACTTATAAGGGGACCATCGTCCCTAGGACTGAAGACTTGCATCTTCGAAAGGTGACGCGATGAAATTGTTACTTGACACGGCAAACATCGATCAGATCCGTCTGTTCATGCAGAGCACTATGCTGGCTGGGGTGACCACCAATCCGTCCCTCATGGCGAAGGAATCTAAGGGAGATTACGTAGAGAAACTCAAGACGATCGCTGAAGCTGTCCAAAATCAGTTGAGCGCCAGGCACCTAAGCGTTGAGGTGACTACACTTGATCCGAATGTGATGATCGTGGAAGCCCAAACTCTCAATGATGCTCTCGGAAGAAATGGAGTTGATGTTCACATCAAGATTCCAGTGATGATGGAGACCATGAGAGTGATATCCACGCTCAGGCGAAAAGACGTTAAGGTAAATGCCACCGCTTGTATGACCGCATTCCAAGCCAAAATGGCGATGGACGCTGGAGCAAATATCGTCTCGTTCTTTTATAACAGGATCAAGGATGAAAATGAGAGTCCAGATAGTGTGCTTACGCTCTTCAATCAGATTAGAGTCAATCTAGAACAGACGAAGATAATTTGCGGTAGCATAAGAGAACCAGACGATGTTCGGCGCTGTTTTCTTCAGGGAGCTGATTATGTAACCGTCAGCCCAGCCATTCTACAGAAGATGATCGAGCATCCTCAGACTACCAAAGCTATCGCCCAATTCCAGAAGGATATCGACTCATGGCTCAGTTAACTAAGATTCCAATGGGTGGGCAGTTTCGTATGCTCCGAGGATGGGGGTATGAAACGTGGATTGAGAATCTCCCAGAGTACTGTGGAAAGATTCTGCATGTCTACAAGGGACTGCGCGGGTCCCTACACTTTCATATGAATAAGATGGAAACTATGTACCTCCAGTCTGGAAAGGTTCAGCTTCGTTTTGTAGACCCGGAGAAGGGTACCGACTATACGATCGACCTGAATCCTGGTGATTCGATTCTGATACCACGCGGGCAGGTTCATCAGATCATTGGAATTGAAGAGAGTGATCTCTTTGAGTTTAGCACCGTGCATGAAGAGTCAGACTCTCATCGAGTTCAGAAGGGGGACTGATGCGTTGGAACATTGTCGGGGCATTCATCCGGAATAATCCCTTTGGGACAGAGATCGCTTTTCGGAAGGGTCTCGAGAGGATCGGAGAGACTGTGACGGCGGTGGACCCAGGTTACCCCAACCAACAGTTTGATGAAGCTCCAGACGTCACCTTGGTGTTCAAGTGGGTGGACACGGGACCGTATCGCGATAAAATCGTCTCTCTACCTGGGAAAAAGGTCCTCTACCAGGTTGATGATCTCCGTTTTCCGCACATTAAACAGATGATGCTCGAGATGAGATCGGTGTGTAACAATGCGCTGACTTTCGATCAAGATGGAGCAAACCTTGCTCTTGAGTACGGGTACGATTCGGGGCAACGTCTATTGTTGACTGCCGATAATCTCCTTTACCGTCATATCACCGGAATGCAGAAGGATATCGATGTTAGTTTTGTTGGAAGTCTGTCGAATGGTCCGAATCATGCCAGCCGCATGAGGATGATTCAACTTGTTAAGGGAATCCCTGGCCTGCGAGTAGTGATCGCCAGCGAGCTCTTCGACATCGGAAAACTCTGTGAGATCTACAATCGTTCCAAGGTTGTCCTGAATCACGCGACAGATGTTGGTCAACCTTTCGGTCATGGGTTTGGGTATCAGTGTCGACACTTCGAAGCCGGGTTCACCAAGACTTGCATCCTTTCGAACAAGATTGACAACGACGAGACATTGGGATTCATACCGTTCTTTTCGAATGAGTTGGAGCTCGTTGAACGTCTTAAGACACTTCTTAACGAACAGAAGCGCAGGGAGTTATATGCACAGTTGACTTACGATCAGCTCTATAAATCACACCTTCCAGAACACCGCGCCAAAGAGATGATCGAGTTTGTACGGAGTGTCCGGTGAAGATCAATCTTGGGTGCGGGCCCGATTTGAAAGATGGCCACGTGAACGTCGACTTCAGGGATCTTCCAGGAGTGACGAAAGTAGATCTCTCCATATTTCCGTGGCCATGGGCTGACGATTCCGCTGATCAGATCTTGATGTTGGATTTTCTGGAACACTTCCCGTACAGGAAGACGACTACTATCCTTCGTGAGTGTTGGCGTGTCCTGAAGATGGGTGGGAACCTCGAAGTCCAGGTTCCAGACCTCGAACATTGCGCGCGCGCTGCAGCAATGACAGGACCATTCCTGTGTAACAGGTGTGGATGGCAGTATCCGATGCACGACCTTCGGGCAGACTTCTTCATCTGCAAGCAGTGTAAGCAACCGTGGACAGAGTGTGCCCAAGCTGCCATCCACCGTTTGTACGGTGGTCAGGACTACGAAGGAAATTGGCATCACACAGCCTTCACGACTCTCCAGCTGAACAGGTTGTTGCAGGGGCACGGGTTCGAAGACATCCGCGAGCTGGAGCACGAGCACCAGTACAAGAATTGGAATTTCAAGTTTTCTGCCACAAAGATGAAAGACCTGTGGGGTGATGAACCGTGAACGACTGGAAAGGAAAGAACGTCCTTGTCACAGGGGCCGCCGGTTTCATCGGTGGCTGCGTAGCTCGTGAGCTTCTTGATCAAGAGGCTATTGTGACGTGTCTCATCAGGACGAAGGGAAAGAATCCGAATCTCCTGGGGGCGAAGATATTCGAAGGGGATGTGGCGGACTACGCCTTGATGTGTGAGATCATCTCTTCGGGAGAAATTGAGTACGTCTTTCATCTGGCGGCAAACGCCATCGTCAGGGTCGGGGCTCGGGATCCGATGAACACATACCGAATCAACGTGATGGGTACGGTCGCCCTCCTTGAGGCAGTCCGTACGGTTGGCCGATGCAAGAAGGTAGTCGTGGCTTCGAGTGACAAAGCCTACGGTGATCACGATATCCTTCCGTACAAGGAGGACATGGCACTCCAACCGAAGAACACGTACGATACTTCCAAGGCTTGCGCAGACATGATCGCGCGCTCGTATGCCCACAACTACGATCTTCCGATCGTCGTCACACGTTGCAGCAACGTCTATGGTCCTCGGGATCCTAATATGTCGAGGATCATCCCCAACACGATCAATCGAATTCTGGAAGGCAAGAAGCCGCAGCTTTATTCGGACGTCAGCGTCATGGAGAGAGAGTTTATCTTCATCGACGACGTGGTCGTTGCCAACTTGGCCCTCGCTCTATCTGGTCCAGAGACAAACGGGGAGGCATTCAACGTCGGTAGGAACCACGCTCACATGGTTTCGACCGTGGTCGAACAGATCTCCAAGATGATGGGCTTCGAAGACGGAGTCGAGATCGTTCCTCGCGAGCCCTCCTTCAAGGAAATCCAGAAGCAGTACATCAGCGCTCGAAAGCTCGAAGAGGCGACCGAATGGAGCGCGCGGGTCCAACTCATCGACGGTCTGAGGAAGACGATCGACTGGTATAAGGTATTCGGGAGAAGTGACCGATGAGAGTTGCCTTCGTCGGGGTCAAGCGTAAGTACCAAGAGTTGGCGCCTGAGTACAAAGACTTCTTCAATCAGTATCATCTGGAGCTTCCGTACTACTACGCTCGACATGGACAGAATCATGTCACGATCACGACCGTCGATCATGATTCTCCTCCCATCCGTTTTGCCCGAGATTATTCCGATTTCCTGGAATGCCAGACGGAAGAGAAGTACAAGATCGAAGGTCGTAGATACGATGTCGTCGTGCACTGGCGTAAGTGGTTCCCCGAGTTACGTAAAGAAGGTACCATCAATCTTCTCAACTGTCAGGATCACTCGTTCAGTCAAGAATGGAAAGACAGTGTCCGTCAAGCGATGAACGCTGGTCAGCTGCATGGAATACTCTGTTTTCCGACCTGGCACAAGCAGAATATCCACGAAGAGACTGGCATCCCGCTCGATAGGCTTTTCGATGGAGTCACCCTGGGAGTAGACACTGAAGTTTATAAACCAGCTCTCGTTAAAGATCCATTCCAGATGCTGTGGGCATCCGATCCTGGGCGCGGTCTAACTCAAGCGATGTGTCTCGCTGCCGAACTCTTCCAGAGAGACAAGCGGTTTAGACTTCACGTCTGTGTTCCAGACTACGTCAAGATGAACTCTTCTCCTTTCAACCACCCAGCGATCGCCTGGCATGGGTGCGTCCCGAATGGTCCGAAGCTCTGGGAGCTCTTCAACAGTTCCGGGATCCTCCCGTACACTTCTTGCTTCAAAGAGCCGTCTTCCCGGGCCCATCGGCAGGCCCAGGCGGCAGGGTGCCTGGTTCTCTACCCTCCTGGTATGGGAACACCCTCCGAACTCATCCAGCATGAACGGACGGGCATCGTGGAGCCAATCGGTCAATGGACGGAACGGATTCGAAACTTTGCCGTCCACAGAGAACGTACTGAGATCGGACCGCAGGCCCGTGAGTTTGCGATCACGGAAAACTGGGAAGTGCAGGCGCAGAACTTCAATCGTCTCATCGAAAAGATCAAGGGAGAACAAAATGATTGACATCAACGCGAAATCATATTTATCGTGTGAAGACGCGTTATGCGCTGTACCTTATTCTTGATCCATGTTCTGGTATGCCGCGATACGTTGGAATGACAACGCGCGGGTTTCATCGGAGAACGAGTGAACATCTAAAAGCAATTCACGACAAGCGATTTAAGACACATCTTTATTTCTGGCTGAGAGTTCTTCATAGCAAAGGATTGAAACCTTTCTTCGAACTTGTCCGTTGCTTTGAGGAAAGTACTCGAGGGGAAGAAGCTCTTTGTGACGCAGAGATTGATTTTATTTCTCTTCGTTCTGCGGGAGCGGACTTAACAAATACTGCTCGTGGTGGAAAGGGTAAATCGAGTAACGGTAGAGTGCCTTGGAATAAAGGAAAGTCGGGTGTGTCAGCAGAGACAAGTGAAAAGATGCGGTCTGAAAAAGTTGGGAAAGTCTCCCCGCGGAAAGGTGTCATTCTCTCTTCGGAAACAAAAGAAAAATTGAGAGTTTCTCATCTCGGAAAAGCTGCTTCACCAGAGACAAAAGAAAAGATGAGTTTGACCCATAGGTTAATTTGGAAAAGGAGAAAAAATGCCAGTAGATATCAACTCGACGGACTTCATGCAGACATTCAAACTGGCTGACGCCACTGTCGGGGTGGTCGGTCATGGATTCGTGGGACAGGCGGTCGCAGAATTCTTCAAGGGAACGTGCGGAAACATCGTCATCAACGACAAGGCGAAACCGGAACTGGCGACCCTGAAGGAGGTCGTGACCCGGTCCGAACTGATCTTCGTCTGCGTCCCGACCCCGATGCGGAAGGACGGATCATGCTACACAGGGTTCGTGGAAGAGGTGATCGCGAACATCAAGACCACCGCCCAGGAGATCAAGAGGAATTTCGATTCCTTCGTGGTCGTGGTCAAGAGCACGGTCTACCCGGGATTCATCGAAGATATGCAGAGCAAGCATCTCCCGATGAGGCTGACCTTCTCTCCCGAGTTCATTACGGAGAAGAATAGCGTCGAAGACTTCAAGAAAACAAACAGGATCATCGTAGGTGGGGATGAGGACGACGCGATGATTGTCCTGAAATACTTTCACGATGTTGATCCAAAAAGGATCGAGGATGGTCGACGCGTCCTTCTTCAGTGCAATCCAACAACGGCCGAGATGGTAAAACTCTATGCCAACGGGATTTTGACCGCGAAGGTCATTTTCTCGAACGAGGTCTACCAGATCTGTCAGAAGCTTGGAGTTGACTTCGAAGAGGTCAGGGCAATATCAGTCCTGGATACTCGAATCGGAACGGGGCATACTCTTGTCCCTGGCCCAGACGGCCAACTGGGATACGGTGGTCACTGCTTCCCCAAAGACATCCAGAACCTCAGAGCTACAGCTCGGGTGTGCGAAGTTCCGGAGAAGCTATTTACCGCGATGATCGATCGCAATGAAGAGCTGAGAGAGAAGAAGGACTGGCTAGATATGAAAGAACGGGCTGTCACGGAGAACTGATGCCTACGCTTGTCATGGACATGGATGGGACAATCTGCGAGCAGATGCATGGCGATGGGTATTTTATCGCCAGACCCATTCAATTCGTGATCGATAAAATGAGATCATACAAACTCAAGGGATGGGATATTGTAATCCACACCGCCCGTGGCATGGGACGTTATGATGGAAACATCGCTCGCATCGAGTTTGAGTTTCGTTACAAGACGGAGAAGTGGTTACGAGATCACGGCGTCCCATATGATAAGCTGATCTTCGGGAAGCCTGCCGGAGACATCTACGTGGATGACAAGGGGATAGTACCTGATGACTTTGCGACCAGAGACGCTTGAAAGTGAATCCTACAAAGAGCTTTGCGAATCGATTCGTGCTGAGGGTCGCAAGAAATATGGTTCCCAGGGGTACTCTCGAGTGGTCTTCGCTAATGGCGTCTTTGATCTTCTTCATTTGGGTCACCTTTCTCTCCTGAACGAGTGTCGAATCTTGGCTGGTCCAAATGGCGCCGTTGTCGTCGGAGTGAATTCTGATGCGTCTGTGAAGAGGATCAAAGGTCCCAACAGACCCATCCTGGACGAGGTCACCCGGTGTTCCACTTTGATCTTCATGAAGCCGGTGGATCACGTCTTGACATTCGATGAAGACACCCCACTCGAACTGGTGGAAGTTCTCCGTCCTGACGTTATCGTCAAGGGATCTGAATACAGAAACAAGAAGGTCGTCGGTTCACACTTGGCTGTCGTGACGTACGTCGATAGTAAGGAAGGCATCTCGACGACCCAGCTGATCGAGAGGATCCGCAATGGATGAACCAAAAAAGATACTCGTGGTTGGTGATGTGATGATCGACAAGTACATCTTCGCCATGACTTCTCGTCAAGCTCCAGAGGCGCCAATACCGGTGTGGGACGAGGTGGCATATGAGCTCCGTCTCGGTGGAGCGGCCAACGTCGCTAACAACCTGAAGGCTCTGGGCGGGGATGAGGTCGAAGTCTATCTGGCGGGTATCGTTGGTTTGATCGACAAGAAGATGATCTCCCGGGCAGGCATCAACACAATCTTGTGCGCCGGCAATGAGTCGATGTACAAGACCAGGTACATCGACTCACACAGCAAGAAGCACATGTTCCGTGTCGACAATATTCGGACATTCTCTCCAGAGTCTAAGACACATTTTCTCCGTTGCCTACAACACTTTCTCAGGGGTCACGTGTTCGATGCGGTCATCTTCTCCGACTACGATAAAGAGACCATCAATCTTGACGTGATGGAGATCGTCATCCCCACTTCCAAATTGACTGTTGTAGACTCGAAGCGGACAGATCTTTCCATGTACAAGGGTGCGCAATTGCTCAAGATCAATGAATACGAGTATGCGACACAACTTTCTCGTGGTCCGTATCTCAACGTCGAGAGTCTGTTCGACTACGTTGTCGTAACCCATGGCTCAAAGGGCGCTGAGCTACGGCAGCATGAAGTGACAAAGAGTGATGAGAGACGATACATGGTCCATAGCGAAAACTTCGCCGTCGACCCTGTGAATGTTCAAGACGTGACTGGATGTGGTGACACCCACACGGCAGCCATGACGTTTTCTTTATTGAAAAACCAGGACGTCCGCTTGGCTGTTCGATTCGCCAATGCTTGCTCTAGGAATGTCGTACAGAAGTTTGGCACCAGCGTAAGTGATGTCAGCTTGGCTAGCATTGGTGTATAATGGGAATACATGAGGGGATTATGAAACTTAGCGAAGACGTTTTGGTAGAGATCATCGACATCGTACGCCAGGGGATTGCCGAAGGAAAGGACATCTCTGAACTCTTGAGAAAGATGGAGCTCGGCGTGGAACCCGACAGCGAGCTCGGTCCAGACGACAAGATCTTTCTCGAAAAGAATCGAGCGTACTGATGCCGACGTACGTGTACGAATGCTTGAGCTGTCAGACTCGACTGGAGGTTGTCCAGAAGTTTGACGATCCGGCGCCGATGTGTGAAAGATGCGAGTCACACTCGACTGAGTGTCCTGACGGATGCTCCAACGTTCCGTATATGGAGAGGGTCATCGTCCCCGGGACATTCATTCTGAAGGGACGTGGCTGGGCCAAAGACGGATATTCTGTAGGGAAGAAGAAATGATCGGAATCATCATAGGAATCCTGTTGTTCTTGTCACTTGTGGCGAACGGCGTCATGATCTACATCTGCTGGAAGTTTGCCAGGCGACTCTTTCAGTTCGATGATCTCTTCGTCATGTTGACAGACGACATCGACGTTAATGCGCGCTACCTTGAGAAGCTGACCAATACTCCGCTTCTGGAGAACTCTCCCGAGATAGTCACGGCACACAACAACATGAAGATAGTCGGACAGCGCTTGGACGAGTTCATCGTACGCATGGAAGAGATCACGGGCCGCGAGCTGCGGAAAAAAGACGGACTGGAAGTTGGCAAGAATCCACCAGTTATCAGCTAAAGGGGAAAAATGGCTCAATACTTTACAAAAGATACAGACAAGGCTCTCGCGGCATTCCTGGCAACTGATGAGGTCGCCGACAAACATGAGATTTTTGACAAGAAGATCAGACCGGCTTTCGAGAAACTTGTCGAGAATCTCATCTTCGTTTACGGATTCTACACCATTGATGACGTGGAGACACTGAAGCGAGAGGGTTTGTCTAACCTGTACGAGATGATCCCGAAGTTCGATCCAAACAAGGGGACCAAGGGATTTTCTTACTTCAATGTGGTTGCCAAGAACTGGTTTGTCCAGAAAACCCGAGAGCGGAACAGAAAGCACAGAATTGAAAGCGAGCTTCACACCGACTTGGACAACGAGTCTGCACAGAGCGATCCGAACTTCTCCATCAGTCCGCACGAAGATCTCCTCGAAGACAAGGAACAGTGGATCAAGTTCTACGAGGCGATGGAATCGTGGAGAGACCAACTGCCGAAGAAATCCGAACGGCAGGTCCTGGAAGCTGTCATCTTCCTCATGAGAAATCCTGACCTCGTCACTATTTATAACAAGAAGGCAGTATACCTCTATCTTAGAGAGTTGACAAACCTGAATACAAAACAGGTCGTCGTCAATCTGAAAAAGATCAAGGCCTTGTACAACGAGTGGCAGGAGAAGTACTGTTCAACAGGGGAATCGTGATTGGGAAAACGGACAGACGATCTCTTCCAAGAGATTCTGAAGAATGTCAGGAACGATCGTGAGAAGCTCACGAAGGTCCGAGATAACATCATCAGTGGGATGAACGGTATCGAGTTACAGATCGAACCGTTGGCAATGCTCGGCATCGCCGAGGCTGTTGGAAAACTATCGGACGTCTTGACTAAGCAAAACGCGCAACTGGTCGAATTGACAAAGGTGAGTGTCAAGGAAGACGCCCCCGAAGAGGATGCCGACGCAGATCGCGACAGCCTCTACGACGAGATCGAGTCTTCAGGATCGACCGATGAGAAGGTCAACTGAGGAATCGGTGAATGGGAATCGACTCCTTCACAAGAGACAATTTTCGTAGACCAGAGCGTGCCCTCCAGGAGTTCATCCGGAAGGGCACGCAGGGAATGTTTGTCGAACGTGACGAGCACACACCCTTCTTGTATCGAGCCCTTGTCATCGGGGTCGACGTCGAAGGTGGAAAACTCGAGAATCCAGACGCTTCTGGTGGTGGGTTATCACACAACGTCAATGGCAAGAAGTTTGACGTGCCGCCGCGCTCAGGACCGAAGAACCCACAGAACAGCATTAAGGCTCGTATCTTGTCTGACGGGCTCGACAAGTTCGCCAAGGACGAAGACCTCCGTGTGTTTTGGCCGTTCTTTCCGGAGAACATGTCGGTGCCCATCAAGCCGGGCGAGCACGTGTACGTAATATTCGAGGATTCGCAGATGCAACACGGTCTGTGGATCTCCAAGATCCCGGGACACCAGGGTGTTAACTACGCGCCGGGCAAGGACTACTACAAGCCGACCCAAGGTGGTCTATCCAAGAAGTTCAACGACACTGCTGCCGTTTCGAGCGAAGAGAAGAAGTTCGACAAAGACACGGACGCAGCTGAAACAAAACCTGGTAACAAGTTGAGTTCGCTCTTCTGAGGTCACTCCATGGCCGCCGACGTCGTCGTTGAGGCAGTCCCCAAGTTTACACGTCGCTACGGTGATTATGTGTTTGAGGGATCCAACAACACCATCTTCATCATGGGAACAGATCGTGCCAAGGCTGGTCCGGCCGGTCTTGGCGATGGAAATGGTCACGTCGGTGCGGCCAACAAAGGCGCCGGCACAGCCACTATCCACATCATCGCAGGGCGCAATGGAAAAGATCCAGACATGAAGGACGACTCGTCCTTCCTATACCTCAGCAAAAAAACGAAGGCCGACACCAACCTTGCCATCACTGGAGTGGCTGGAGTGTCGACTGACGACAAGCCAAGCGCAATCTTGAAGTCTGACGTCATCCGGATCATTGGTCGCAAGGATCTCAAGATCTGCGTGAATGACGATGAGAAGCACTACATGTTCATGAATGGATCGAAGTTTAAGGTCGAGTTCAACACAAATGCGACCATCGAGATCGTCGACAAGAAGATCACGGTTAAGATGGGAAGTGATACGATAGTGATGGACGATAAGAAAGCAGTCGTTACTATTGACAAGACGATCCTGACAATGGACGGTAAGAAAGTGAAGATAGATTCTCCAAAGATACATTTGACTGGTGGTTGCGAAGAACCGTGGGATACTCTTTTCGATAAAATAGATACGTTTTGTACTGGGCATAATCACATGTCTGCAGTTGGTCCAACGACTCCAGTTCCGGCCGGTCCTACTGCGAAAATGGCTGCCGATGTTAAGACTGCCAAAGGTGGTTGGGATACAAAGGTTAAGAGCTGATGCCGTTAAGTAAATCTTCTCTAAAATCAGCCTTGAAAGCCGCTTTCGAGAAACAATTAACTGCCACATCTGGTCCAACCCTTGTTCCGAATATCACTCCCGCCCTAGCTGCAGATTTGGGGAAAGCATATCACGATTATGCTTCCGATGCTAAGATCGGCGCAGCGAAGTTGTCCAGCAAAGGAACAGCTTCAGCTGTTGCTGGTGCTTTGACTGGAAATGATTACTTCGACGGATGGGAAGCTGGTACTAAAGCTTGGTGGGACGCCGCATCGGCCGATAGTGGAAACGGCGTGTACATCACTGGTGCGAAACCAAAATCGGCAGGGCTCTTAGGAGTTAAGGCCGATATTAGGAAGCTTCTTCCGAAGCCAGCGGGAGATCTTGAAGATCCTCCTGCGACTGAGCTCGATGATTTTTGCGGAAAGCTTGCTGACGTCTTAAATAAGTTTACGACCAAGATAGAAGTTCCTACTGACGATGATAACTCGGCAAAGTCTTCCGGTCCAACTCCGACATCTCCTGTACCGAAGGTCAGCTGATATCCATTCGGTAAGAATCTAAGAGGTTGTCCTACTTATACGAGAGGACGACCCATGGGCATTGGTTTCACACTTCCATTTTCTAAGTCGACAACTGAGGTCGGGTACTTCGAGACTACCTCGAGCGATATCGCCGCGGTCAAGGAAAACCTGAAGTCTCTCCTCCTCACGAACTGGGGAGAGAGAGTCAACCACTACTACTTTGGTTGTAATTTCAAGGAGTTTCTTTTCGAGAACATCCATCCCGCCGAACTGAAATCGAGGATTGGTGAACGTGTCTTGAGCCAGGTAGAGACCTGGTTGCCGTTTCTGGCGATAGAGACTTTGAACGTCAACCTCACGGAAGACGACTCAAACCTCCCGGAGAATGCCGTAGGTATACGGATCGACTTTAAATTGGTCTCCAAGCCTGATCTTTCAAGTCGTCTTGAGATAGTCGTAGCACAATGATGGAGAACTGAGATGTCAATCGACTTCAAAGAACGTACGATCAAGTACGTAAACAAAGACTTCCAGAGCATCAAGCGCGACCTGATGAACTTCACTCAGGCCCACCACAGCGGTGTGTTCCAGGACTTCAATGAATCATCACCTGGCATGGCCCTTCTGGAACTCGTGGCATACGTCGGAGACGTCCTCTCATTCTATCAGGATCAGCAGTTCGAGGAACTTCGTCATGAGTCTGCTCGGCAGATAGAGAACGTCACTTCATTTGCAAAGGCTCTCGGATATAGACCATCCGGGAAGAGATCTGCTCGTGGAATTGTTTCGATCTTTGCCGAGGTCCCAGCATCAAACGTTGGAGGAGCCAGAGTTCCAGACGATGCATACTCTCCGATCATGAGGAGAGGCTCAAAACTTCAGGGACCTGCCGGGAACATTTTCGAAACGTTATCAGACGTGATCTTTAGCGCATCTGCTCCGTCTGACAATACTGATAGCAACCGGATGGTGACTGGATCTCAATTTGACGACACCACTGGACTTCCGACGCACTTTGCTCTACGCAAAGATGTGGAAGTCATTGCTGGTGAAACAAAGACTGAGACGTTTACGATCGACCAGTTCGAAGCTTTCCGCACGATCGAGCTTACCGAAGAGGACGTCATCGAGGTACTTTCCGTCGTCGACAGTGATGGAAACGAGTGGCTGCAGGTTGACTACCTCACACAGGAAGTGATCTTCAACGCTTCCAATAACGACGGCTCTGACAGTCGCGTCGTACCCTACGTCCTAAAGCTCAAGGCGGTACCAAGACGCTTCATTATAGATCGTGAACCTACGAATAACAAGACGTCCTTGATCTTCGGTTCTGGCGACGGCGTGAACTTTGACGATGAGTTGATCCCGAACATCGCAGACTTCGCGCTGCCAATCTCTGGACGTCAAGCATTCTCTTCGTTCAACATCGATCCACAGAACTTTTTGAAGACAAGAACGCTCGGGCTTAGCCCGTTTAGCACGACACTGACCATCACCTACCGAGTTGGTGGCGGAATTCAAACAAACGTTCCACCAGGTTCAATCAAGTCCGTCAGTGAAGCGATACTAGAGTTCACGTCGACAAACGTCGATCCTATCAGAAAGTCTGACGTCGTTGGATCTATAGAATGCCTGAACGTCAAGAAGACGGAAGGTGGAGCTCCGGAGGAGTCAATCTCTGAGATTAAGGCGAACAGTTCAGCTTTCTTTGCAGCTCAGGATCGCGTCGTCACCCGCGAAGACTACCTTGCTCGTCTCTTCTCGATGCCGTCCAAGTTTGGAAAGGTCGAGAAAGCTTTCGTCCGCAAAGACGTCGTCAACGACACGGCGCTGGACATCCACGTCCTCTCGAAAGATGAATTCGGTCACATGGCCCAAGCCACTGCGACACTTATCAACAACATCAAGCGGTATCTCGCCAAATATAGGATGCTGACAGACGGGGTGAACATCCTCCAGACTGACATCATAAACATCAAGGTAAACTTCGGAGTCGTGATCTCTCCCAAGTACAACAGGAATGAAGTCATAGCCAAGTGTCTTAGCGTCCTCAAGGACAATTTGGAAATCGATATGATGCAGATCGGACAACCTATTGTGATCTCAGATCTCATCAGTCAGTTACAGAACGTTGTCGGCGTCATTTCTGTTTACGACATCCAAATCAAGAATGTCTTCGGAATACTTGGAGGACTTGACTACACAGACAATGTTGGGAACTCCGTTCGCTTCGACGTCCAGTCTTGGACGCAGAACGGTATCCTCTACTGTCCAGAGAACGCGATTTTCGAAGTGAAGTATCCGATGAAGGACATCAATGGAGAATCGAAATGAACGGGATCATTTATCACGCTTTCGATACGAGCACTGGATGACAGTTCTGAATGCTACTCCCGAAACTAGATTAAACATGTCTCGAGCTGCCTCTTTGCGGAAAGCTTCTCTTGAAACAAAAATGAAAATGTCATCTTCACAAAAAGCAAGAAGAGAGCGCGAGCAAATCGGAGAACGACTCTAATGTTCTATAGGATCTTCTCATCCAAAGATACGTTCATCACGAACGAACGACTAAACGGTGGAACTCCGCTCACGTCTTCCAACTGTGGCGCATCTGAGATCCTGCATGTTCATAAGCAGGCTGGGTTTGACCTCACGGCAAGCTTTGCCCATGCCATTACAGAATTTGATCTCGCGGAACTCGTCGATGTAACTGGCTCTGCCACGAGTATCGCATACTGGCTTAAGCTGACAGATACACAGCACGACCAGACTCTTCCTTCCAGTTTTGATCTCGAAGTTCAAGCGCTATCTCAGGATTGGGACGAAGGTCGTGGACGTGACGTCGATTTCTTCTCTGACAAGGGTTTCGCAAACTGGGATAAGGCCAAGTCGAATTCTTTCTGGTCAGTTCCAGGCGCTTCAGGATCTGGACCGATCATCTCGACTCACTTCGATACGGGCCATGAAAATCTGGATGTCGATGTTACATCAATTGTCCAAGAGTGGTTGAGTGGTAACATCACCAACAATGGATTCCTTGTGAAGATCTCTTCGTCACTCGAGGCCGATGATAAAGATTACTACGTCAAGATGTTTCATGGTCGGTCGACTCACTTTCTTGACAAGCGTCCGTTCCTAGAGGCGAGGTGGAACGATGCCGCCAGCGACGATCGAAACAACTTTTTCTTCGGTATCTCCGGTAGTCTCTTTCTGAACCACGTTGTCCATGGACAACTCGTGAACATTCCTGAAGTCGGGACTGGACAGATTGGTGTTAGAGTAGTTGATGCTTCCGGTACCGTCGGGATCTTCACGGGGTCGCACTATCTTCCAGGGCAGTACAGTGTTACCTTCGCATTGCCAAGTGCGAGCTTCTCCGGTTCTCTCTTCCGTGACATCTGGTTCGATCTGGCGACGACCCCGCGTTGGTACATGACTGGATCGTTCGGGATCGCAAATGACCTGAACTCCACAAACGTTCAGACGAAGAGGTATTTCGTCAATGTTACGAACCTCAAAGATGTGTACGACCTGGACGAGTCACCGCGGCTAGACCTGTTCGTCAGACCAAACGATTACAACCCAGCCCGAGTGCTCACCGCTTCACTGGATGCCAACGGGACCGTGGTGACCAGGGGATACTACCGGATCGTAAACGATCGCACCGATGAGGTCGTTGTGCCCTTCGGCACGGGTTCCCTTCAATACACAAAGATGTCCTACGATCAGAAGGGAAACTACTTCAAACTTTTCATGAAGTCTCTGTCTTTGGGGAACGTGTACCGAATCATGTTCCTTCTCGATGTAGATGGACAGAGGCAATACATAGATCAAGGTTTCAAGTTTCGCGTGATCTAATGAAACAATACGGGATTATCTATCATGCGCTTTGTATTAAGAATGGCAAAACCTATGTGGGCCAGACTATCAAATCACTCGATTGTCGGAAGGCAGCTCATCTCAAACCAACTGGAGGCTGCGCATATTGAGAGTCTAAAAAAATCACACCAGGGACTTTCCTGGAAAAAAGATCAGATCTCCGGCAAACTGATTTGGTCTAGGGTGGTGTGATGGACTCAGAGGAATTTCGTTTTGGCAAGAAGACAGAGTACGAGCTCGAACTGGCTCGTCTCCTTGCTGAGATAGGACAGCGACGCCGCCTGAAGCTTAGAATCACGAAACACGAAGAGAAGTACGAAGAGTTGGTGGAAGAGTACGTGAGATTCTGCGGATCGGAGGAGGGAGATGGCCAAGAATAAGCTCTTCTCTCTCTTCGATGAGAAGTTGTCACATCCTAACGAGCTGGTGTCCAGCCCGTCGCAGAACCTTGATTCGATCGGGAACGGTGTCGAGAGCTCTGATACTCTGCTTCGTAAGATCCAGCAGTTCGAGATCGTACGACCCAAGGTCGACTACTCAGATTTTGCGAACTTCGTATTCTTCAATTCGGCCCTTGACTACTTCAATATCACCGGCGAGAAGCTGCTGAACGAGTACCCTGTAGGAGGATCTAGCGAGAATCTGGAGTTCTTCCTGAATTCTCTGGACGATTACCAGCGAGATGTTGTCAGAGTATGGCCTAAGAGTCAAGGACACTTGAGGTTCCAGCCAACTTCTGGGTTTGCCTATATTGCCGTAGACGACGTGGGAAAGGATGCTGGTGTCTCACGCACGTCGATCATGAGTCCAGGTACTGGTTCTATCTCTATAGAATTCTGGGCCGTGTCTCCTCCGATATTAACTGGATCGAACAACGTTATGGTCGTCGCCCAGAAGGTGACCGGTTCTGGTGACGGATTCTCCGTTTTCTACTCTGGGTCAAATGCCTTTTTCACTATAAAATCAGGATCATCGACTGATTCGATTTCAGCTCCGCTTTCCCCGAACTCTCTACAGTACTTCTGCTTTGTATATGATCGTGGCGCAGCCAGTCCTATCGTGAAGTCATTCACCGGCAGCGTTGGTGAATTTCCAGTACTGGTGTCATCTGTGACAGGATCAATCATGGGGTCCGTTGATGCTGGTACGAGTCGCTTCAACATAGGGTCAGGTTCTCTTTCTTCAAAGGTTGTTCGTCCGTTTACAGGTTCTCTAGACGACGTTCGTTTCTGGCGTGCCGCTCGATCACTTGTTGATATAAGTTCAAGTTTTAACGCTCGTATCTACGCACAGGATGGACTATACGGTCTGTGGCGTTTCAATGAATCTGGATCTGTTCCATCTGGCGACGAGCGAACAATTGTCCAAGATCACTCAGGCTTCAAGCTCAATGGTCGGATTAAGAATTATTACACTGCGATACGTGGTTCAGGATCGATCCTACCTTACGACTCGTCAGATCTGATCCTTTCATTGAACGCTCCAGAAGTAGCTGTATACATTGAGACGCAACAATTGTCTGGGACACTTTACGATAGATACAATGACAACGGAATCACGCGACTTCTACCAGAGCAATTCTTCCTGTTAGAAGAATTCAAGAACACTGACGTCCTGAAGAATTTCCTATACGTCCTTGGCAGATACTTCGATTCAATTAAGGTCCGCATTGACCAGTTCGCGCATATTTTGCGTAGCAACTACGGTCAATTCAACCAGACACCAGATGCACTCCTCCAAGACATCGCAAAATTCTTTGGATGGGAATTCACAGGAAACTTCCTCAATTCTGACGTCATCCAGTACATCATCGGTAAGCAGGTACTTGCTAATACTGAGAGTAACAAACAACTTGATGTGAAGTTGTTTGAGATCAAGAATGAGTTCTGGAAGCGCACGCTCATAAACCTGATGCACCTATACAAGACGAAGGGGACCAGGGAGAGCGTGGAGTCGTTGCTACGAATCTACGGTGTGAACAAGAACTTTATCAGATTGAAGGAGTACGGATCCAAGCCAAATGCGGGCATCAGTACGTTCCGCATTTCTTCGGAGAAATCAGTACCCGCCATCACGTTCGGCAGTGGTAGTGCCATATCGACCAACAAAGTGACGTCAAAAGAGTTCAGAGGTCCAGTGAGGACGATAGAGACTCGGCTAAGATTTCCGACTGATCTCTCAGTCGAGATGACAGCCAGTCTTCTAACCGGCTCTATCTGGTCGATGAATACGGCGTCAGACGGATCTATGAAGCAGCGGTTGTACTTCACGAAGTCGTCTGTTTCTTCGACCACTGGAAGCCTCATCTATACAGGTTCCGAAGGAAACGTCGTCCTCGCGTCAGTTCCGATCTTCGACAACAAATGGTACAATGTCGTCGTCCTTAAAGACTATCTCTCATCTTCAGTGAGGATTGACGTACGAAAAATCGATCAGGGAGAGGTCACGTATCACTCGACATCCAGCCTGTTTACGCCACTCACATCAGATTCCAGTTCAGTCTACAAACTTCTGCTTGGATCTACAGGATCGTTACCTAGCCAACAGTGGATGCAGGAAGTCAGAGTGTGGACCGAGCCTCTCAGTGAAACGGAATTGAACGATCACGTCTTGAATTTCCAGAGCTACGGAACAGAAGAGATCAACGGACTCACTGAACTTACCTTGCACTGGAGACTCAACGAGAACGTGGAAGCTGGACTGACCGGTCAACTCTACAATCTGATCTTTGATTTTTCGGGACAAAATGTCACCGGTTCCGGTGAGGGATTCATCCCAGACATAACCCCGTATAAGAAATTCCTGAATGAATTCAACTACATTGCCTCGCCGGAGTATGGCTGGAATGAAGAGAAGATCCGAAGTCTGGAGACTTCTACGGTGCTGCCCGCTGATGCATTCGTCGACAACCCACTGATCGGTCTAGAATTCAACCTGACCGATGCACTCAATGAAGACATCTCCCAGATTTTGGCCACGATGGATGGCTTCAATGAATCTATGGGAGCTTCAGTGAACCTATACCGGGACAGCTATCAAGATCTTGATGTTCTCAGAGAGAACTATTTCAAGAGATTGAATGGATCGATCAACTTCCGGGTCTTCGCTGACCTCTTGGAGTTCTTTGATCGTTCCTTCATCGATCTTATACGAAGGCTCATTCCAGCGAGGGCCACATTCCTCGGTGACGAGTTCGTGGTCGAGAGCCATATGCTAGAACGTCCGAAGCTTCAGTGGAACTATCGGAGACGTGAAAGAGAGTTTCAGCCAGAAGGCGTGATCAAAGTCTTCATTAGATCCTAATTAAGGAGCGAGGAACAAGAGATGGCTGACTTCATTATCACAGGTGGTACCAATTCCGGGACTTTGAACTTCCCGAAGACGGATCGTCACGCCACTCCACCCGGGACCGATCCTACCAAGATCATCTCTGGTTCGGAGTGGAACTCGTTGTGCCAAGCAGCTGTCGACATCCGGACGAATATCATCTCCGGATCTATCTTCGGCTTCGGGACACGATACGCCAATGCCGGTTCTATTCCGAGCATTCCGGGCCACAGCAAGGCCACCGGCGATTACTTCTGGATCGATACTGATGCAGAGTTGAACTTCCACAAGAGAGACAATACTGACCATCAGATGGTCACGAAGGATGTCTTCAATAGGATCGGCCTAAACGTTTTGGTCGCCTCTGGAACTGTGCACGCATATAGTGACGGCACAGATGCCAGGATGTTGATCCTCCAGCAGGCGAACGTCTCCTCGATAAAGAACACGGCCGAATTCTTCCGAGAAGTAACTAACCACAAGATCCGCATCGGACAGTTCCAGAATGCCACGGATGGTTGGGTCCCAGCGAATGCGATGATCGTTGAAGTGTTCGACGGTTCGACAACTCGTAACGTCATGCATGCCGACGTAGGTGGCACCCGAATCACCCTGGGTCACACCACATCCTCCCCACAGTTGAGGGTTGGGATCAACACCATCACCCCGCTCAAACGTCTGGATATCAACGGTGACCTTCGAGTCGCCCAGACCTCTTCCTTCGAAGATTCCGTCTACGTCACCGGTGCGTTGGGAGTCACTGGATCTTCAGACGTCATCGGACCGCTATCGGCATCAAGCGTAAGCGCCGGTGGAGCAAGACTTCAACCGCTTAACAACATCATCAACGGAAATTTCCAATTCTGGCAGCGTGGTGTCACTCCCGTCGTCCAGAATACGTCAAGTCCAACGAGGACCTTCCATTCTGATCGTTGGTACTCTTACACACTAAAGTTTGGCGCTCCTGATACGCAGTTCACGACTTCCAAACAGACCTCGAGTCTTCCCAACGACTATTGCGTTCGCATCAAGTGCGACACTTCTTCGGGAATCTTCACGGACAATTGGGGACTCATCGTACAAGAGGTTGACCGAGATCTTGTAAAACTCATGCGCGGGAAGCGTGTCACTCTGACCGCCAAGCTGCGGACAGGATCTTCCTTCAGTGATTTCATTACCGCGTATATCGTTGAGAACACCGGATCTTCGACTCAGAATCTGACGACATTTGGCGGCAGCAACGAGTTAAGTGCCAATTTCATTTCTACTGGTCTGACGACGTCATTCAAGAAGTTCTCCGTCACTTCGGCCAATCCCGTGTCGTCGATCGCGAATGGAGTAGCTATCTATTTCGGTTACGTTATCCAGGGTGGCCATCCTGGAACTGCTGATGACTACATTGATGTTTCCGAGGTCATGCTTACGATCGGAGAGTCGGTCCCCGAATTGTACGAGATGACTGGACAATCAGAAGCCGGAGAATTTAATCTCTGTCAGAGATACTACGAGAAATCGTACGAACAAGATACCGCTCCCGGAACGAGTACTAGTTCTGGTTACCACGTCACTAACGTGCTCGCCATTACTGCTAACGACACTGATGCATGGTTCGTTGGTGCAAATCCTCGCTTTTTGGCAGATAAGCGCGTCGCCCCAACAGTATCTCTTTGGGACACCGACGGATCATCTGGGCAATGGCAGCTCGGCGGTGACTATCTCTCTACTTCCGCCATCGCACTTAGCACTAAGGGATTCGTTATTGCGAATAATACGGGAGGTCCTGTGACCCCAACAGCAGGATATGCCTTTGGTCAGTGGATCGCTGACGCGGAGATTTGACGATGGCCAATAAGAGAGTCTACTACGCAGTCATAGTCTCAGGGTCGACGGTCTGTCTTGTCGATACGTTCATGTCTGGGAATATCCCGTTGGCGGCGAATAACAAGGATTATCAGCAGTATCTACTTTTGTCCGCATCTAATAGGGCGATCGCAGTGGTAGATGAGGGATCGATTCCGAGCGGAACGATCAACAGTCCAGAAGTCTATTCCGACTTCACTGTTCCAGTGACATCTTCGCTCTAAATGCGATCGACATAAGCGGTTCGGAGAACCTGTAAATCTGATGCCTGCTTCATACTCTTGGAATCTCGTTTCTGCCCCTCTATCAGGATCTCCTCCGAACGTCGGGACGTTTGTACCTCAAACCCCATCTGGTATTGATCAACGTCGGAAACAGTTCGAAAGAGGAATCAAGTTCGCCAATGTTCCTGGCGGACGAGCAGATTTCGTAGTTCATGGCGGACCACGTGTCCATCATGTGAATAGTCTCCTGAATGTCTACCATGGACCTGGAGATGTAATCGTCGAAGATGGTCGATACAGCGGTGTCGTGAAGTTCAGGTTCAGAGATTACCGTCGTTTCAAGATGCCTGATAGCATCAATAATCTTGAATTTCGGTCATCTGACAGATTTACCAATCCGGTCTTTCCGTTTACTGGACAATACTCTGCTGACCATATTTTCTTCACAGTCGCCTCTGGGTCTGTTTCTTTCCAGGGATCGATGAATGTGGGGAGATCTCGATATGTCTCTGGTCGTCTTCTCACTGATCTGGCGATAGTGGCAGGTGGTTGGCTCTCGAACGGAATCACAGGAAGCGCTCTCAATTCAGCGCAGACTTTCTTCTCCGGGACTGGTCTGTGGACGACCATAGCTACGATGCCGTTTTTCAAGAGTCAAGCGGCGGGAGTAGTTCTTTCAGGATCTGGAGACTTTGTTGTCTTCGGTGGGACGACTTCTAGCTTCTGGGATGCTGCTGAAGGTGCACGTGCCTGTCGGTACATAAGCGCAAGTGGCACATGGATTCCTACTGCCAACTCCGCCTCCGTGTCACGGCGTGACTTTGAAGTGGTTCAGATCCCAGATGGAAGGGTATTCCTACCGGGCGGCTTAGGACCATCCTTCACCGGAAGTGAGTTTTACAATCCAGCGACCAACACTTTCTCTGGAACTTCAGCTCTTCCACTCCCACCACTCAATCGGGAATCTTTTACCACGACGCTTTTGAGTGACGGAACCGTACTTGTCTGCGGCGGTCGTGATCCAGTAGATCTGGAGCCTTCAAGACATGCATTTAGATTCTATCCGACGATCCAGAGCTGGTCCATTGAACCATCGATGTCTGTCGGTAGAGCAGCTCATCAGGCAACGTTCATCGATGGACAAGTCGTCGTCATGGGAGGATTTACTTCTGCGGCGACTGCTTCATTTCCATTCGGATTCCCGGGCCCAATCGGTGGGACTGGAGATGACTTCGGAGCTAACGCTGACGTGGAGATGTATGATCCGAACTTAGGAACATGGCGGACCACTGCCCCGATGCCAGTGCCACGAGCTAGGTTTTCGACGTTCGGATATATCAAGGACGGTGGTCGGATCATTGTTTTCGGTGGGTATGGAAACGCTGAAGATCCAATCGAGCAGGTTGATTTGTACGCATTCGAAAATGATGATTGGACGACTGTCACTCCATTGCCATCTGGAGTTTTCGATATAGACGTTGTTCAACTCAATTCTGTCGGTCAGACAACCCTTGATTTCAAGATACTAATTCCAGGAGGAGCTCTCTCAGGTTCGACATTCAGCGGTTCTCAACTGTACAGAACTTCTGGATGAACCTACTTACTACAAATGGCTGACAACTTCGGTGTATACAATCTGACTGGACGTGTTGAGTCCGTCATATCGAGTTCTCTCGAGACGGCGTTGCAACCGGTGTCTGGGAATATCAACATCCGTCGGTTGCCAGAAAGACATCTTCGAGATTTGGCAGAATTTGATCTACAAGACGAATCGTTCGCGAAAATCAAAAATTCGTTTGTCATCGCCGAGCTGTCGTCCTCTCAACATGAAGTGACGTCTAGGAATGCCTTCCTAAGTGGAACGGAACAACTTGAGTTCACCGATGTTCCAGCAACTGGTTCCGTATATTACTCCAAGACTAACAGATTTCGGCAGTTGACGTACAAATTGTCGGCTTCTGCTAATCTTCCGATTGTCCCAGGAAATACTCGTGACCCAAGCACTATTGAGAACGTTTCTCGCGGAACATTCCACCCAGTTTCTGGTTCGTACAGGAACAATAGTTACTTCGATCCCGCTGTTTTTACGATTGATGTTCCCGAATATGGGAAGATCCGTGACATCAAGGTGTGGGTCGAACTCGTCCATGATCATCGTGGCGGAACGGGTCAGTGTCTGACGGCGTCCAGTCCTTTCTACGGTGGTGGCTCCGGGACGTTAGAGGACGATCTAAAACACGGACTTCAAGGACTTCAGATTGCTCTTCGCAGTCCTAACACAAACTTCAAATACTCCCATCCTCTTTGGAATGATCCTACGACGTTTGGTTTCGAAAAACGTCCAGACTCTGTCGTAGACGGCCGTTTCAAGGGAGTCCCAGATCTACTTAAGAATTCATATCTTCTGTGGGGCGGTCACTCTTTGGAGAGTGATCTTGGTATTACTCTTGGTTCGCTGACGTCTTCTTCGCCATCCGAATATACACTGGGCATCGTTGTGACTGGGTCATTCGACAATCAGATTACGTATCCATCCATGCAAGTCGACAAAGATGATCAGCCAGTGATCATCTTCGACATGCCCTTTGAAGGAAAGATGAAGATCCGTCGGTCATATTTCGACGGTGTCAATCCTCTTCTCTTTGCGGAAGAGGTAGTCACTTCGACATTCAACGTTGCGGGTATGACACTACTTTTAGGGTCAGACAAGAGGACCCCGCATATCCTCTTTGCAGAGAATGGGAATACAAGTCTTCGTTACATTCGGTCAAGTCCGACCGGCTGGGTCGGACCAGACGTCGTGACCGCGTGTACTAACCAGTTGGCTCACGACTTTGCTATAGATTCCAACAACAAGGTCATGATTTTCAGTCGTGGTAATGATTTCATTCCAAGTATCTTTGTCTCTTCTTCGGTCGCAGGCTGGGAGAGAAATAAAGTCGGAAAAAACTCAGCGTATTTCTTTTTCCACTCTATCCAAGTAGATTCAAACGATGTATTCCACTTCTCTTATCTAGATCATGACGATGCTGGAGATTGGGTCTTCTACGGTACGACAGGTTCGGCAGGATTGACAATCGAGAAGGCTACCATTGTTGATTTCACACTATCGGCAAATCCGTTTCTCGCTTTGGCGTTAAATTCGCGTGGTGTACCAACGATCGCCATCGGCGCAAACGAGAGCGGAATACGACTTATTACGTCTGGTACCACCGGGTGGTCTTCAAAGGTTCACTTCGACAATATTCTCTTTTCTCCCAAGTTTTTTCCGAAAAACGCAGTATTCGATAGTAACGACGATCTTCACATCATCACAGACATGTACAAGTACAGAGGGGTGAATAATTTCGATCTCGGAATTGTAAGATCGAGTTCGAACGGGATGTCTCTTGAACCTGTCGTGGATAGAACTGTCAATACGGGTAACGGCGGATATCCTGATCGATCTGTCGACTTTGATTCGGTCGGTAATCTTCATATCATGCACAATGAGGCCTCCGGCTTAGGGGTTTTTGGAAGCATCCATCATTTGAAGAAAAATTTTCACAACTACAACGATGCTGCGTACTATGAGTATGATACCGACATCGATATGCGCACTGTTTTTACGGATTCATCTCGAGTGTCGAATCCTAGGCATCTTGAGGACAACTACGAAAGTTCCACGTCCATCTCGCCTGGTCCATCGTCCATTCAGGTGGAGCGAGTTAGGAAAGAAGGTTCATACCCTAGCCCCACGTCGGCATCCGTCAAATTGTTCAACTACGGGTATCTAGACACCCCGTATTTCCAGAGTGCGTGGATGAGTGGCGCCAACTTTCCGTGGATGTTAGATTCTCGTGTTCCGCCAGGAAATTTTCAGGGACGCAACTTTAGCGCGACCTCGTCTTTGAACATCCCAATTCCTCCAGGCTGGTTGTCAGGACCAGCATACACTCCCACGGCCGGGGAATTCCCGACCAGCGGCTCTCAGATTGGTCCCGCTAACATCAAGCCCGTGTATCCACTGCTGGATGATATCTTTGCAGAGAATGTCGTACGGCAGTCTTCTTTGACGTCCACCCCAGCACCTGATTCGTTCTCCAAGAAAATCGTAGGGTTTAGACCAGGGTTGAGAGGGACCGAGATCAATGGGAAATGGCAACTGCTGATCGGGAATAACGCTGACTACATTACCGGAAACATGACTGGGAGTCTACGTGGCGGGTATTGGTTTAGACAATTCAGGATCGAATTTCTCGTTGATCAGGGAGAAGATGACCAGTACAAGTCGATGCCAAGTCGAGCATTCAAGTACAAGAAGCCAGGATACGTGACTGGTGGCGCAGGACGACGTCTCTTCCACATCGTGTCTGGTAGTGCTGCTTGGGACATAGGCGTCAATAACATTTTTACGGTCCAACGAGATGAATACGGTAGAAGCGTAGGGATTACCAGCGTGACCGGGTCTACCCAGTTCGCCGTTTTCTCTCAATTGACTGGTGTCCTTCCCGATATTCTCTCGGCCGCTGGTTCGTACGATCAGGTCCAGTCCACGTATCTCTCGAACGAGTTCGGGACACCATACGTGCCCATCACTTCAGGTTCTGCCGAAATTCCGTCCTTCGATGTATTCGACGTCGACGAAGCGAAGAAGTCTCGTTTGGTCTTCGATCAAGTTCTAAACCCGAAGACTTTGATTCCTAAGGACAACACTCTCCGTGCTTCCTTGGCTCGGGCTGACATCGTAAAATCTACCCGCGACTTCATTCTGACCAAGATCGGTAAGGGTTGATCCGAAGAATGCCTGGCGGACCCATACTTAGAAGGGGATGATTTGACTTGGCTGGATTTCTAGACAAAAATACTCGTATCATCGACATGGTCTTGACCAGTCATGGGAAACGTTTGTTTTCGAAGGGAGAGCTACATTTTTGTTACTGGATTCCCTACGACGATGAGATCGACTATCAACCCTTCATCGCCGAAAGTGGATCCCTGAGCGCTGATCAGCTGAGCGCTTCTATTTACCAAGCCATTGAGACGACACCTCTTCGTGAAGCTACGACAGGCTACAGAAACTTCAATGGCAGTGGATCAGACTTCACCAATGTCAACAATCCGATCTTTACTATGGCTCAGGGACAAGAGGTACTTCCACGAACTGTTTTCCCCGAGAATTTCCAGAGGACAATCGAGTCTAAACAGAGACAGGTGGAGCAGATCTTCCAAGATCGAGATGACAGGGGAAAGTACGACAATCCTCTTGAATCTAGAGATCTCGGGATCGAGAGGTATGATTCCTCGACATTCGTTCTAGAATTCACGTATTCGAAAGATAGTTTTCCTACTGACTTTCAGCCTTATGGGTTTTTCCTAAGAATGCTTCGTAGTGGTTCGAACGGGTGGACTGAAGTACTTTCTCGAAGGGACATGAGTAACGATCTCTCGTACAACAACGATGTTCGTATCTTCACGGGTAGGAGGGGTTGATAAATGCCATTTTTCTTCGGGACAGCTCCGGGAACGTCGACGAACATCGACTCTGATGCGGCCAAACGCTTTCCGAGCACGGGCACTGGGCAGAGGAAATTTTCAGGTCCCGATCTTTCTTCAGAGCAAGAGACCAGAGATGTAACTGTAGTCTCAAACGGCGAACACCTCGTCGAACAAGCTTCTTCTATGAAGGGTGTAGCCATGGTTGCCGAGCACATCGCCGCCGCGGCTCGTTCAAGCCTCCAACTGGCCCGGACACAGATCTTGTCTACTCCTGGTCTGCTGTCGCTTGACATCCGTGAGACACTCTCAAATTTTACCGAAGACGATCTTGCCCATTCCAGAGATCTAAAGGCTAGAGAACTTGTGACTCGCACGCCAGTCGGATTTCTTGATACTGGAAGAATCTCCGCCGATCTATATAAGCGACTGCCATCTTCAGTTTTTCAAACAAGAATCCAGGACTCATCACCAAAGATGTTCAATCCAGCTGTTCCGCAACTCGATAACATTCGTATAGAGATGAGTAAGAATAAAGGAACGGTAGACTGTTTCTTTTCAACATTGAAGTTCAGTCTTCCGTTGGCTCAAGTTTGGGATGGAAGGGTGAAAGCCATCCGGATATTTCGGACGACTATACTTAATCCCATCTTCCAGCGTGGGGAACCTCCTGTCATTACCCTTCACGGGATGGAGAAACTTTCGGTCGACAAGATGCGTTCGCGCTCAAAGAGCAATGATCTATTGGGAGCCATGGAACACCGATTCCGCGAAGCTGGCGTTTTGAATGCAATCTCCGTTTTGAATCCGATCAATCCCGGGACAAACCTGCGTCTGTCGACCAATTCGTCAGATATCTCTGCTCAGCCCATACAAAACCCTGCGGGGGTGTCATCAGTTCTACCTGGCGCCATTCCTCACATCGAATCATTCATGGATCCCGTGAAGTTTGGAAGTATTGATTCGGGAGTGGCACAGGATCTGAATGTTCTACAAAATATTCGAAACCAGGATCCCGCTGGATTGATTCCCACCTTGACTCACCTGACGACTCTAAATGTATTCTCTCCGTTGAAGCAGGGGCTTCTGAACAAAACTCAGGTCAAAGATCTCCGTTCAAATCCACTTGCTGGACTGGTCGTCGATTCCAACAACGCCGCCGAGTTTAGAGAGCTCGCCTTCATCTCTTTGGACAAGCTCAAGTCTGTAGTTATTGGGGATCACATTGAGTACACACACAATGATGAGTCAGTAGGCTATGGTCGCGCATATCGGTACTATGTCTTGTCGGTCGACAAAGACATGGTTGAAAGTATTCGATCTAGAATAATCGATGTAACTGTAGAAGGTCTGCGAATCCCGGAACGTCCGAAGCGTGTGTTCGCGTACAACATCTCCGACGCTGTAGCAATGAACATCATCGTGGACGACCAGTTGGTCGAGAAATTTGAATTGTTCCGAAAATCGACAGATACGTCACTCGGCGCGAATCTTCGTCTAGTTTCGTTTGACGTCGGTAACATCAAGGGATTCAATACTGGAAACAGTATCTCTTCCAGACTTGAGAACAACTACATCAAGATCGGCGAGTCGTTGAATGGTACTCGGCAGACGGGGGCGACGTTCTACGATCGGCGTGTGACTCCTGGTAGGAAGTACTCGTACCGAGTGTACTCAGTCGATGTCTTTGGCAACAAATCGGAGAGTCCATACGAATTTGAGATGTACTTGCCAGAGCAGATGAGACCAAACGAACTTCTCAAACCATCTTTAACGGTTGAGATCGACGCGCAGACAAGCAAGGCCCGTGTCTCTTTCCGTTGTAACGATGCGAGAGTTTCCACTCTCTTCCTCGCACGTCGAGATCTAACAATCAAGCAGAAAGCTTTCACTACTCCCGGGCAGGTCAACATCATTAAGTTGGGAGCTCCGACTTCCGGACACAGCGCCATCCAGTTCGAAGACGTTATATTGAGGGGAGACAATAAGGACACGATCTGGACTGGGTACTTCCCCAATGACACTAACGATAACGTGTTCATCGATCGGACCGTTTCTATCGATCATGTCTATCAGTATCAAGTCTATGGCATCGATAAGTTCGGTAATTCGACACCGTACGAAGTATCTAGACCCGTGATGATGATCCGTCGTCCGCTCATCGATGCACCTTTGAACCTCCTTGCAGAGGTCGTCCAGGGGCCTAAGTTCACTGTCGGAGGGATTAAGCTTTCCTGGCAGGATGGTAATGTGGACATTTCATCCGAGGATCGCCTTGGCAGTCGTGGCGATCTTAGTAACTCTTCAGTACGGACTCTCTATCAGATCGAGCGGAGACGTGTCGGGGAGGAACGTTGGATCGAATTTCCGATGATCGAAGACAAGCGGTTTTTCGATCCTTCGGAATCGACAGCTGCCCCAGTGTCTAGGAAGACACTGTCCAGTCGTATTGGTATCGAACATGCTCGCTTCCGTCCACCACTCGTAGAAGCCAACCAGACGTATGTCTACCGTGTGAAGGCGTATCAGACAGGATCGTACCAAAGCAACTACGGAAACTTCGTAGAAGTCTTCGCCGCCCTACCTGTAGCCGTGCCAACCAATTTCAGGTTAAAGGCCAGCGATACGAAAATCAGTCCGTTCTACGTTGTCCTCAATTGGGACACTCCGAATGGCTCAGGAGTTATTGACAAATGGGAGATCGAACGATCGGCTGTTAACAACTTCGCCGCAAGCAAGTTAAATGTAAAGAACCCCCGAGATTTCCAGTCTCTTCACTTTCAGACGTTTCGAACTATTTTTCATGAGTCCAGCAGATTCCGAGCGCAAGCTGTCGATAACGTCGCAACGGAGCGGGCGCTGACCAGACAGTTCAAGTCTCCTCCCACCGTCTTCACGGGAGACCATCATTTCCAAGATACGAGCGTGAGCTTCGGGAATACATACTTCTATAGGATCAGGTCGATCGCTCTCAACGGCGTTGCTTCGGCATGGACATACAGAGGATTGAAACTCACTGAAGAGTCGTTCGAAAGAAAGATCGTTCCGTTCATCAATTCGGACGTCAAATTGAATCTCGTCAAAAATTTCACTCCGATCTTGATTCCAGCCATGACTTTGGTGCATGGGGCATCATCTTTTACCTTCCAGCCTTCTTTTTCACAACCGATGATTCTACCTACAGTATCCATCATTGTCGCTTCGAACGTTCCGATTACGCTGAATCCTGTTGCACTTCCTACTTACAATCCTCCTGTCGTGGCCGCTTCTTTCACCAAACAAAGAACGACAGTCTTCGGTAAGAAATAAGACATGGGCTTCAATTTCTTCGGCATAAACGTCCCGACCACAGTCCAAGATTTCGTCGACATCTTTCTCCCTACAGATAAGAGCAAGGAAAATTCAGACAGTTCATCCAACGCCGCTTCTCCCGTCACCAATCCGACTCAAGCTCCTCCACCGGCTCCAGAAATCAAAGAGACTGCAGGTACCTCTGGAGCTGCCGTTGAGCCACCTTCACCGCCTCCTGGTGTGGCATATCCGGCAGGAACGCTTCCTGACCTCTCTGGTCGGTATATCGGAAACTACGAGAAGGAGATAGTCCTAGATTTGATTGATTCACTTCAACGTCCGCCACCGAGCATTAATTCAGAGTACATCACCATCTTGAGTCGTACTCTCTCGTGGTTGGCTCGGGAAGCTCCTTCTTCTCCAGATGCTCTCTTCAATGCCACTGGTGCGCAAGCCATGTGGAACGCTGTTGCTTTCGCTGAATCCAAAGCGTTCGGATTCCCGCTCAATGTCCTACAGCCTATTTTCGCTGGAAACGGTCTCGATTCTCAAGAGAAGATGAGAAATGAAGCCAACAGGATTAGGAACATCATATACGATGTTGTCAATCGTGTGAATTCGTTTCTTGCGCGCGCAAAGAATGCTGGTTTTATCCCTCCAGAGAATCCATTCGCTCTCGCAATGTCACTCAACGTTGGCCGTCTCGGATTTTCTCCGGTAGATCTGCAAGGGGACGTCGCGACACGCGTATCGTCTAATGTCCAGACGTATCTGACTCTTTTGGAAGCCGAAGCTACCGGAAAATTGAATCTCGATCAGAATTCTTTCAAAGCTGCGCAGTTGTCATCCGCAAACTTTTCTCTGGATGGTTACGGTGGCACTGGCAACTCATCCGTTGATCTCTCGAAGCTTCTTCCAGATGCGGATGCGATCAAGGCTCAGAAGTCTTTGGAAGCGCTGTCTGTTTTTGATTTCACCAAGCGCGTTCCGAAGATACTCTTCACCGCATTCTATGCACCAGCTGGTATCCCGAAGGGCGTCATCATCGGTTGGAAAAAGTCTCCAGATGCTTCTGGATATGTGATCCGACGAAAGAACATCTTCGATGATCGCGAAGCTGTGTACACCGTGACCAACGCGGAAGCTGTGAAGAACACTGCCAGACTGCGTGAATACGTGAGTGCCTGGATCATTTCGTTCTACGACAACGTCCAGGAAGACGTCGTCTTCGATTTCCTGGATACCGACATTCCGCCTCATGGATATTTCTTCTATAAGATCCAAGCGTACCAATTGCAAAATGACTCTCCGGGAGCGATGTTCGCCGTCCCGACAACTACGGTGAGTCTCCCTCAACACTTGAAGAACAGTATTCGTGCTGAGCTGGAATTATTGGATCCGAACAAGAAAAGTAGTGTTGTCGACTTTGCTGCCGGAACAGCTACGACTGTGATTGAGAACACGCCAGATACGATCAGTCCGTATCCGATCTTGGCGAAGTTCTTCTTCCAAGCTCCTGAGTACGACTGGATTCTTGCCGCCCTAAACATTCGGGCGTCCATCAATCGTGGTGATTCACGCACTACCACTCGAAATTTTTCGTACCTGACAGCCCAACTAGATTTTCTATTTTCTCAGATTGACTCTGGGAGGTTTGTTCTCCCAAGCGGCGACATCACGAATATCTTGAAGAACATCGAATATTCTATCTCTAAGTTTGGAGTGAACCAAGTCGTCAAGGAAATACTACAGGAGACTGGCGCCCTGTATCATTTTGAAGGGAAAGATCCGAGTGACAACGCGCTGTTTAAGAATGTCGACACGGCGGAGGCTACTGAAAGTGGGCTCATCGCAGCTGTCGCGGCCGCCGTAGATCCCGAGACGATGACGATGAATCTCAAGACTCTGTCAAACAATCTTCCCGCGCTCCTCAGCGGAGAATTTGTGACAAGCGGACAATCGTTGACGGGAAAGGTTGGAAATCATAAATACAAGGCAAAAACGGCTAGACCGACCGAGATAAAAGTTCCAACTGCCGATCACGATACTTCGACCGGTGTCAAAGCTGAGGATGAGATCCACTACTTGAGGGAATTGGATAACCTCCACGCTAGTGTTATCGATCTAACTACATCTGATGGGATCAGCGTCTTCATGAGAGTAATTCGCATTTTCTCGGATATTGGACCAAACCGTGGCACGCCGATTGCTTCCGCCGCTACACCAGAGATCGTGGATCCGATAGTCGCACCGCTGCCGCCAGCTCCACAGCCAAGTCCTGTCCAGCCAGTCCTGTCTCCAGAACAACAAGAAGAAGCCGCCCACGATGCTGCCGTAGCTGCGGGCGTGACACCAGCCTACTACGTCGTAGACGGTATAAAAGTGTATATCACCTGAGGTTTTGGATGTCAATAAAGATTTTCGGTAAGGGACTTGGAGTGTTTGAACACCCGTTCGACGTCGTCGACCGTGAACGGATCAGTGTCGACGAAACTAAGAAGATCCTTGTCAATGATACGAATCGTGCGCAGCTCGGGAACTTGGGCACCATCCAACAGATTAGAGAAGTGTTGCTACCGCAGGCACTTCCGATCTTCGACACCCTGCATAGCACTGTAGCTATTCCACGGGCGGACATACGTCAGAACTTTGATCTGATCCCGATCCCTCGGCCTGTCCAGAAGTTCAAGATTACACCGCAAGTGTATTCGGCCGAATCTGGTCCCGCTCCCTTTGAGACTTTGTTTAACGACTTTGAGATAGAGGCATTTCCGTTCTACAACTTCTGGACTCCTGACGAGTTGACCAACGACCGTGACGAACGTGGCAATCGTAAGATCGAAGATATTCCACGTTTTATCAAGGTGACGTGGAATTCTGCTCCCAATCTTCCAGACCCAGAGGAGCGTGTCATCCCTAAGCCGATGGACGTTCGTCCCATTCAACCTATCTTGTTCTCTCATGAGAACATTCGCCCCAACGTGTTCACCCTTAAGGGCATCTCGTTCACCCCCGAACATCTCCAGCCCTCCGGTTTTACTCTCATCAAGGGTATCATAGGCAATGGTTACCTTGCCCCAGGCGTCCTCGAGACGATCGTGGAGATGCCACTCCACAACACTGGGATCGAATCCCATCGGACGTTCGCCAACACTGATCCGATCCACCACTTTGATGAAGATATGTTCCTAACGCACCCAGACATGCAGGGCATCTCTGTACACGAGCTCAAGTCGCAGATCAACCAGCTCACGAATGGGATTGCTAACATGTCGACCCCGACTCCACCGGGAGTATCAACGAACTTGACTGGTCGGAAGGCGAATCTCGTCGACGGAAAGTACATGATGTCCAAGGCGATCGAGCCGGGCGGTTTCATGCAGCTTACCAGCATTCATCCATCATCTCCATCAATCTCACTCAAGTCGAAGACGGCCAAATCCGACCGAAAGGGTCCTGTAGACAACGTGATTGAGTTAGCTAAGATTATCTCACAGCCTCTCTCCGTGTCCAACATGAAATCCACTGCGCAGGTGAAGGTAAAGTTCTCAGATCCTTCTATCGGAGGCCTCGTCGATCCAAGCAAGATCAATCTGATGTCATTGCCACACCACGTGGAGATGATGTCAGCGATCGCCCCACAACTGCCACAGCTTGAGATGCTCTCTCGGACGAATTTCAAGAATCTTCCGCGTCAAATCAATCCCCCTTCCCTCCCGTCTCCGAAGATGAAGCCGCTTGAGTACATCGGATACATCATCGAAAAGTATAAACGACAGACATCTGGGGTGTTCATAAAGGTCGAAGAGATCGATATTCCAATAAGAGATGCAGATTTCTACATCGACACTAAGGTCCTGTACGGGGAAGTCTACCGGTACCGGATCAAGACGGTCGTCCGATGGACGAGATCCAAGGATCACAATATCGCCGGTCCAGATCCGACCATCGAGGCAAAGTTCGGGTCCCAGACGGTATCTGTGAGCACACACAAGAGCTCTTACTTCACGAGTGAATGGGGTCACGAGTGGGCATACGGCAGTTGCATCGATGATCAACCACCATTACCACCCGACGAGTTGACCGTCCGTCCTGAATCTCACAGGAAGCGGGTCGTGGTGACCTTTCGTCTACCCGACAATCCACAGCGCGACATCCTCAAGATGAGACTCTACCGGAAGGTCCAGGACGAGAACGGACGTGACATCTCTGACTGGATGCAAGTGCAAGAATCCAATGCAACCAACCGTGGCATCGATTTCGCCCCGTCAAACGTCATCTACTTTGATACGAATGTAGACTTCTGTCAAAAGTCGCATATGAAGTACATCTACGCCGCCTCATGCATCTCCAGACACAATGAAGATTCTACCCTCTCTGAACAGCTCGGAGCCAGGTTAAATGAGGACTACTTCTCCAGAGGAGAATTCCCAGTGGAATTCCACTCTTGCTCGGGGGTCCGGTTGGACTACTACGGTGCATTCTCGACTTCTCCGCACAAGATCACTAAGACTGAGGTCGTCGTTCCTCCACCTCCGACTAGAGTTGGAAAGATCCCTGGTGTGGCTGCCATCATCTTCTCTGGACGGAATACGATGGGGAATACCCACATGGACGAGGGTTCATACACGATCCGTGTACAATCTCTTGATACGGGAGAAGTCAGAGACATCCCGCTCACGACCAAGTTCAGGCAGATCCAGAAGAGACAACGGGTCTCGAAGACAGACTACTATGTGCGATCACACACAGTTTCAGGAAAGAACTCCGATGATTTTGAAGATCTTTCTACGCAGAGGTTGAAAGAAGAATTGACGAAATACCAGGATGGGCCGGTACGTCATGAAAGAGGCGAAGAATTTGAGGTTCTGCCGTTCGACAGATCCTCACGGGGCGAGAGATGGTGATGTGTCATCTTTAGAAGTCAATTCTGAAAGAGATCCATACCTATCTACAACGAGGAACATACGTGTGACTGGGATCATCTACAATTTGCTGAACACTGCGAATGGAAAGGGCTATGTCGGGCAGACGTAGATGACACTCGACGAGCGCCGGGCTCAGCATTGTCGGCGTGATGGGTGTGGCTCGCGGTGAAAGAAGCCACTATAACGGACTCCAGTTTGACTGGAAAGTCCAAGGAAATCAATAACATGGGCTTCCAAGACAATTCTGGGGAAATTTTTATAGACGCTGTCCTTACGGACGAGGGTCGGGAGCGTCTGGCGAGGAATGATGGCAGCTTCGCCATCGTCAGGTTCAGACTCGGCGATGACGAGGTGGACTATCGTTTCTGGAACGAGCTTACTGGCTCCGATTCCAAAGATAGGAAGATCCTCGATACACCGGTCTTCGAGGCATTTACCAACGAGGTGGTTGCTCTACGATCTCCTCTCGTGACAATCCGGAACGCGAGACTACAGTTTCTCCCGACGATGGTGGCCAAGCCAGCTTCCATCTCGCTCAAAGAGCAGAACGACTCCGTTGGTGGAGGTGCAGATATCTCCGTGAGCCAGGAGATTGCCCGATCCCAGACGATCCTCCCGTCCGAGATCATCGACGTGAACTATGCAGTTGAACTAGACAATGATATCATCTTCGTCTCAGGTGAGACTCCGATCGCGATCACACCGTTCGGAACGGCACGTTATATCATTCCAGCTGCAGCTGGTCGACAGACGGCATCTGGCGGTACGGAATGCAAGTTCAACGTCCGTGTCCAGACGTTGACGACAGAGGCATTCGACACACTGGTAGGAAGCAGCGTGCCCAGGCCGAGAACGATCAGTACTACGATCGTGGTCACTGGTCAGCAGTCCGGTATGAACGTCCGGATCCCGGTATCCATTGTCGAATTCGCCACGACTTGATTTAGGAGCTAAACGATGTCATTCAAGACCTTCGATCTCTCGCACGACGTCGCCTCGATCGTTTCATCGATCAATGAGGTCGTGTCTGTGTCGAGTTCGATCTATGCGTTCGACCAGAACGTCAAGAAGTTTTCAAACATCTCCTCGGCTTCTGCTGGAGCAGACCTTGGCGGGTACTGGGAGACGATTTTCGATTCCTCTCCGACCAGCTCTCTTAGCACCGCATTGATGGACATGACCTTTGGGTATGCTACAGGGTCCGCCTATAACTTGCCCGTTACTGCGACCAGCTCTCAGAATGAGAAGATCAAGGTCTACAGGATGATGGCTTCTGCCCTCCTGGGAGATTCAAACTCTCTCTTCACAATCAACAACGTTCCGACTTCTGAGTGCTTCTTCATTATGGTGAAGAGAAACATTCAGAAGGACGAGATCAAGAAAGGATCAACGGCGCTAGTAGTCAATAGGACGTCGACGCAGCTGACTGGATCAGACGAGGGTGCATCAGTTAACTTCAAGCAGACTGTCGGCGGAGATTACGCTCCTCTCAGGAGTGGTACGACAGAGTTTGGTCAAGTGTGGTACAACGCTGGCGTCATTGTTCTTGGTGTAACAGCTAGCTGGCCAGCTGACACGTTCTGGTCAGGTACCAAGACGGTCCAGAACATGGAATCGTCCAGCAGCATCAATCAGCTGGTCGATGGTCTTCGAACGCACATCGAGAAGATCAACCTGCACAACCAGACGAACCTGTACTCGACTATCTACTTCTGTCGGGCAACCAACTCTGAGTTCAACTACTCCAGTAACCCAACCTTCGTGGATGACAACAAGCGGATTAGAGTCACATCGGGAAGCAACATCCTCCAGACACGGTCGTACGTTACGACTGTCGGTCTCTACGATGCCAATGACAACCTACTGGCCGTCGCCAAGGTGAACAAGCCGATCACCAAGTCGCCCGACAATGAGGCTATCTTCCGAATCCGGCTTGACTACTGATCCTGTAGATCCAAAAAGAGACCTGAGATGTCCGTTTACAGAAAGTTCACCAGAAACGACATTCTCTTCTCGACCGTCCATGCTAAGCCAAGGGTAGCCGTAAAGTACGGTGTAGCTGGTGGGCAGACTGGTTGGTTCGGGAATTCGGGTGTCTCGGGTTCCTTGAGCCTGTACGGGGGCGTACGCGCCAGATACAATGTCAAAGCTAGTGATTTCCAGACTTCTGGTCTGTCGATCTACCCGCTAGATCTGCTCGATACTCACAGCATTGACAAAGTGATCTTTGTTTCAGGGTCCTATCCTGCGACTGGGTCGATCAGGTTTGTACGTTGCCGGAACCAGTCTGTCGCCTCATTCTTGCAGGTGACCGATCTCAACTGGTTCGAAGAACACTATCGGCCGATTGAACTGTTATACGATCACTACAGCACACGTGACGACAACTACTTCACGGGATCGTACGATTTCTACGATTCACTGCTGTTAGCCGACACTTCCTTGACCTCGTCTGTGACCGGGTCATATTTCTACCCTGGATCGTACTGGGCATTTTCTGGTGCCTTCGCGACGACTCCGATCACCAGTCCATCTTCGTCGTTCACGGCCATGGCATGGGTGAAGCCGATTCCCACCAATTTTGCGACCGGTACTCTTGAACCGTTTCAAAATTATCCGACCATCTTGGCGCAACGTGATACTTGGGATTTCTCGATCAATCCAGATGGGACCCTCCAGTTAAATGTCGAGCACTCCGCTAGCTCAAGTTACCCTGCGAGTTCGACGAATACAGTCACTGCGGGAAAATGGAATAACGTCGCCATGGTTGTTAAAGGCGGACAGACTGCTAGCTTCTGGATTAATGGTCAATACGGTGGACAGAGTTTTCTGGGTAACGATGTCTTGGGAACTGGTTCTAACACTCATCCATTACTGGTTGGAGGTTGGGAGACAGGCACGGGCTACGTGGTTGGAATAGGCGGACACCAACATGGCAATAATCTGAATGGATTCATCTTTGAAACTCAGGTCTGGAACAGAGCTTTGAGCGGAAGTGAGATCCAAGCGTATGCCAGTGGTACTTTGGTCAATAGTTCGTCGACGGGCCTCGTCCACTACGCCCGCTACAACGATGGTCCTTTCGGGACAGCTCACGGGTTTGCATCTGGCAGCGGTGCCTTTGACTACAGTCCGAACGCGAAACACGGGTACGTGGTCCCGTGGTCTTTCGCGCACACTAATCACTGGCAACCAAACGATCACCAAAGCTTCATTCCGGTCACCAAGAAGATCAACCTCGACATCCACGACCTGCGTCTGTTCCACGTCCCAAGCATGTTCTACGGGAAGCAAATCGATCCTGGCAGTGTGCGGATCACGGACGGCGTCTACAACAAGCGCCGGATCGTCCGTGTCTTTAACGATGATGGTCGCGGCGGGTTGTATGTCTCAGGTTCGATGACAAGAGACATCTCCGGGGAAGAATATACGGGAGAGAAGCGTAGAAAGGTTGGTAACGTCTTCTATTCTGAAGGATTGATCGTCTTTACAGACCCGGCGTTATACGACACGTTCGATAGCGGATCACTCTTCTGGGATCCACAGATCTCTGTCTCTGGAGTCTTTGGGGATCTCATCAGTGCCGACTTCAAGGGTCAGGCTACGATGCGTACCAAGACGTTCAATTGTCGTCTTCCAACCGCCCAAGGGAACGCGTCCAATAATCCGACCTTCAGCTACGTCGACGACCGTGGTACAGTGAACACAGATGACGACAGAGTGACTGTTGAGCGGCACGATGGTGTCACCTACATCACGGCCATCGGTCTCTACAATGAGGATCGGCAGCTTGTGGCGGTGGCCAAGCTGGCGCAACCGATCAGGAAGCGCGAGAAAGAAAAGATTAATCTTAGATTAAAGATGGATTTCTAGCGATACTCACAAGGCTGGATGTTCGAAGTCTGGACTCAGGAGAAGCTTACGTGAACTTTGGATGGGACATCTCTACATCTGTTATCGGTGCCACTGTCCTGGACGAGAATGGGAAGTGGATCAAAACCGATCACTTCGATTTCTCAAAGATCGATGCCAAGTCTCTACACGACAAGATGGACGAGTCTCAATGGTGGGTCGAAGAATTCCTCGAGCCTTACATCGCTGGCAGTCACATGCATTATTTTGAAGAGCGCCTCGCAAATTTCTCTGCTGGAAGGACGATGCTTCAGACTCTCATGATACTCGCTGGTTTCAACGCGCTTTTCTCATACGAGGTCTGGAGGATCCATCGTGAGCTTGGAGAGAAGTCCAGGTGGAACGAATCTGATCCTTCTCATCCAGAGAAGATGATAGGCGTTTGTACTACTCACATCCATCCATCGACCGTCAAGGCGATCATGAAACGCGATGGTCTGATCATCCCGAAAGGTGGTGATAAGAAGAAACTGACCCTTGACTTTGTCAAGAACAAGATCCAAGGATGGGAAGTTTTTCTCAATAGGAATGACAATCCACACCCTTACAACTTCGATCGGGCCGACTCGTACATCACCGCACGTGCTGGGTACCTGAGAGCCTACCTATCCCGTAATGCAAAGAGAGCGGAAACTTCAAGCGATTCAGGTGACGCTGGGGCATGAGCAGCTTCGCAAGGGTGCTGAGGCTGTCTTTTTCTGTCCTCGGTGCAAACACCGGAAGCCGAAGCTAAGCGTCAACCTCGATACCGATCGTTTTCATTGTTGGTCGTGTGACTGGGGTGGGAAGACTCTTATCCCTTTGATGAGCAGGGATTCCAAGGAGCGGAACGAGTACGTTGCTGAGCTAGAGGCGAACAAACTCAAGCCGGCTACTCCAGAAAAGAAGTACGACGCACCGGCACTTCCTACAGAATTCCGCACGTTGACGAAGGAGTGGCCTGGTCCGTATTACAAATCGGCAATGCGCTACCTGCAAGATCGCGGGATCACCATCCAAGATATCAGACACTGGAAGCTTGGATACTGTGAGGAGGGGAACTACAAACACAGAATCATCGTTCCTTCTTTCGATGAGTATGGCGTTCTAAACTTTGTGGTCGGTCGGTCGTTCTACGATAACCCGCAGAAGTATAAACACGAAAACCTCTGTAAGGATGTCATTTTCAACGAATACATGGTCGACTGGAACAAACCGATCGTAGTGACAGAAGGTCCGTTCGATGCGTTCAAGACAGGGGACAACGTCACCGCCCTGCAGGGAAGCATACTTAGAGAGGACTCCAAGCTCTTCTCTAGGCTTGTCTTCTCTGGAGTCGAAGTCTACTTTGCGATGGATCAAGATGCATTTCGTAAGCAACTGAAGATCCTTACGAACTTGGTCGCCTATGGAGTCGATTGTTACTACGTTCCGATGGGTGGCAAGAAGGACGTGGGCGAGATGAGCAAGACTGAATTCCGGGAAGCCAAGCTCCAAGCTCTTCCTGTGGGATCATCGATCGATATTCTTAGACTGAGGATGAAAGCTTGAGTCTGAAAGTCGTGCAGATCAGTGACGTACATATCAGGAACTTGAAGTACCATCCAGAGTACCGAAAGGTCTTCGAGAACCTGTATCGTCACCTGGATGAACTCAAGCCCGACATCGTTGTTAATACGGGAGACACGGCCCATACAAAAACACAGATCAGTCCTGAGTTCGTGGAGATGGCTTCAGAGCACTTGAAACGAGTGGCAGAGTATGCGCCCTATCATCTGATCCTTGGCAATCACGACCTGAACCTGATGAACAAGGATCGCCAGGACGCGATCACTCCGATCGTGGAGAGCATTAAGAGTGGCAAGATCTTCCTCCACAAGAAGTCTGGACTTGGTTTCACGGAGGAGAACGACGGTCAGAAGTATAACTTCTGGGTTTTCTCTCTCGCCGATCGTGACAACTACCCGGTCCCGGCCAGTTGGGCCCTTCATCCCGACTCTGTAAACATCGGCCTGTTCCACGGATCCGTCGCTTCCTGTGTCACCGACATGAACTGGCGGATGACAGTCGTAGAGCACGACCTTAGCATCTTCGATGGTCTAGACTTCGCCATGCTCGGCGACATCCACAAGCAACAGTACTTCAGGGATCGTACGATCGCTTACCCTGGCTCTTTGATCCAACAGAACTTTGGTGAGGAAGTTGACAAGGGATTCCTTCTCTGGGAGTTAGCCAAGAAGGGTCAGCCACACGACGTTTCTCCCTACATCCTCCGTGGTAGCCGAAAGTTCCATACAATCCGTCTGAACGACGACCTCTCGGTCCCGCAGATGGGGATCGAAGAGGGTTCTCGCGTTCGTATCAGTCCTCCAATGTCCATTACACTGGCCCAACAGGGAGAGATTGAGAAGATCGTCCGGAAGATGTACAAGCCGTACGACGTGATCACGCTTTCTGCGGCTAACATCGGTATCCAGAAGACGATGGCCGGGAAGAATTCAGTAGACATAGAGAACCTACGCAGTCTTCCTGTCCAAGAGAAGCTGATCAGAGACCACCTAGCCGACAAGAAATTAGACGATGCGATCCTGCAGAAGGTCTTGGACCTGAACAGGAAGTACCAGATCCACGTCGAACAAGAAGACGACACAAGCCGTAACGTAAAGTGGAAGCTCAACCGCCTGGTGTGGTCGAACTTCTTCAACTACGGTGAGAAGAACGTAGTTGATTTTTCACTGCTCCCTGGTCTAACGGGCATCTTTGCTCCGAACGGTTCTGGCAAGTCGAACCTAATCGACATCATCCTTGAGACGTGCTTCGACAGTACGACTAAGGGGATCAACAAGAACGTTCACCTGATCAACGATAATAAAGACACTGCTACGGCGATCGCCGACATCACGGTGAACGACCAGAACTATATCATCGAGAGGACCATCGACCGGATCAAGTACGGGCAGAAGAAGTTCGAAGAGACCAAGGAGTGGGGAAAGACCACGGTCAACTTCTCGATGGTAGACAACGACGGTGGCATGGAGCCGCTGGTCGGTACCCTACGTCCTGAGACCGAGAAGAATATCCGGCAGAGGATCGGGACCTTCGACGACTTCATGTTGACGTCCCTCTCGGCGCAGTGGAACCAGATGGACATTATCGCCAACAAGGAGACAAAACGGAAGGAGATCTTCTACAAGTTCTTCGACCTCGACCTATTCGAGCAGAAGGGACTTCTGGCGAAGGCTGAAGGGAAGGATCTCTCACGACAGCTCGCGGATTTGGAAGGTAGCGGAATCGAAGACACTGTCCGTCGAAACAAGGTGAGCATCGACACCCGCGCAGATATGATCAGTGAGAAGCAAGAAGAACTTTCTGTCCAAGAGAATCGCATCTGCGAGTTGGATGAACGGATCGTTGATCTTTCCTCACAACGTGTTCCAGTCGATCTCACGAGGTTCGATCTCAGTGGATGGGCCGGAGGGGTGGCGAGGATCGACCAACAGGTTACCACCAACAAGGTAAAGTTGGGTGAAATCGAGACCCGCCTGGGTGCTCTAGAGGGGGACCTGGGGAAGGTCCTTAAGTTGGAGCAGCGTTTTGACCTCAAATCTCATGAGGAGAAGAACGAAAGATACCACGAGCTTGATGTGCGGATCGTCGCTCTCGAGATGAATATGAAGGACCGGGAATCTGAATTCAAGTCTCATTTGAAGAATGCGACACTCCTCGGTGAAGTTCCGTGTGGTGACCAGTTCCCGACCTGCAAGTTCCTCGTGAACGCGTTCGACTCCAAGAACAAACTCGCCTCACTTGAAATGAAGATCTCTGGTTCGTTGCAGGAAGCGACAGCTGCTCGTCAAGAAAGAGAGTCTTTGGTGCCCGAGGTCAGGAAGCTTGAATCGTACATAAAGTTCGTGGGTGAGAAGGAGAGCTTGACCGGTCGCCGGGACAACTTGAAGCTCCAGATGGAGAACATGCGTCTCAAGATCGAACAACTCGAGGCCGAGAAGGTAAAGAAGCTTGAGGACATGTCCAGGTTTGAGAAGGCTGAAGCTGGCATCAAGAAGAACGAAGAGATCGATGCCGAGGTCGGAAAGCTGCAGTACGAGAAGAAGAAGACTTCCGCCGAGATGCAGGAGCTCCAGGAGTCTATCGTCGAGCTGAACCGTCTGATGGGTGGGGACCAAAGTATCCTGGAGAAACTGGACGCCCAGCTGGTGACACTGCAAGAGCTCCGAGACACCTGCTCAGCCTACGAGCACTACATCAAGGCGATGGGGAAGGACGGGATCGCATACGAGATTCTCACCCAAAAGCTTCCACTCTTGAACGAAGAGATCAACAAGATCCTCTCGAATTCTGCCGACTTCAATGTGTCCATCGAGCACGACAACGAAGAACAATCGATAAGGTTCTACATTCAATACGGTCAGTACAAGCGTCGTCTGCTTGAATTGGGATCAGGCGCTGAGAAGTTCCTGGGCTCGATCGCCATCAGAACAGCCCTTCTCAATGTCTCCAATCTTCCCAAGACGAACATGTTCATCATAGACGAGGGGTTTGGCAAACTCGATGTTAAGAACCTCGAGAGCGTGCAGCGCATGTTTGACTACTTAAGGACAGTCTTCGATCACATCATCGTGATCAGTCACCTCGATTCCATGAAAGACATGGTAGACAACATCATTGAGTTCACGACAGATGAGGAAGGATACGCGCACGTAGATATTGGAGGACGAGAAGATGATCTGGATCAAGAACTCTGAAGGTAAGAAAGACGCTGTGCTAACGATGGCGCTGGCCGGTTTCTCGGTCGTCTGCATCAAGGTGCTCTTCGCTGGAGCGATCTTTGATCTTGGTGTTCGGACCATCACCATCGGGACCATCGATGCCGCCACCGTAGCCGCCATTCTCACTCCGACTCTGGGAGCCTACGTTTCTCGCAAGTACACGGACAGGAAGTACCACAAGTCGGTCGAACCGGCTAAGAAGGAGTAACGGATGGACATCAGTCTTAAGACGATTGGAATCGCGGCTGGTATCGTATTACTTTCATTCATCGCGATCGCCGGAGTCATGACGATCAAGAAGAATGCGTATGACGCCAGAATCGTCGAACTCCAGAACGCTGTTGCAACACGTGATCAGACGATCGAGGTACAGAAGGGAGTATTCCAAAAGCTCTCGATCCAGAGCCGTGATCTCCAAGATCTTCTTGACCAGAATGATGCGCAACTCAAACTTCTCCAAGAGCAGCTCAAAAAGAGCGGTGACCAACTTCTGACAGCCGCAACGCTGATCGTGAAACTAAAGAAGGACCTTGAATCAAAGGGGACTGGTACCACAGTCATCATCGATAGCAATGGGAAGGCAATGGCGCTGGTGAAGTTCGATACCCAGGATGATCTGTCTCCCTTTAGAGTCACTGGGGAAACAGTTGCCTCCTGTGATATTACTAGTAACAAGTTCGACTACAACCTAAAGCTCTATCAGATCAAACCTCTGAAGCTGAGTGTCGTCGTTTCTCAGGGCAAAGACGGCGCCTGGAAGACCTCGACCACTTCGTCAGAAGAGAATTTTCAGGTCGACATCGGTCTCGCGGCTGTCAATCCGTACATTCTTGAACCTAGGTGGTATGAGAACATTGGACTATCGGTAGATCTCGGTGGTGGAACAGGATTTATTGCCGGTGTTGGAGCATCCTACAAAATCGGAAAGTTCGAAGTTGGACCGAAGGGATGGTTCACAGTCGGAGGCGGACCGGTCGGCGGGTTCGTCGGAGCGCAACTTCTCTGGCATCCGTTCGCGAGGTGACACTTGGCTGCTACACAGAAGTTTGTCGTGTACAATCTAAGAGAAACATACCATGAGCTCGGTAGTTTCGAATTCAAGGTCGTCTTAGATCCTCGTTACTTCAAGAATGGACACCTTTCTGAAGTCTCGTTGATGGATTCTGATGGTCGATCGTTAAAGTACAATGTCCAGAAGTGGGGGAGGAAGATCAATTGTTCTTTTTCACTGGATCAGTCCGTGGCCGACGGCATCTCTACTGTGAAGATGGTTCTACGTGACGACGAAGGCCACGAGATGGCCGCCCGGGCTTCTTTCTGGGTTATCAAACCGTAGTCTCCTCATATTTACAGCATGACATATGGTCTAATTTACAGAGCTTTTGATTTGACAAATGGAAAATCGTAAATGAACGAACACACAAAAAGCCTAAGAGTTCCAACGTTTTGCCCACTCTGCGACTTCTTGATGAAGGGCAAGTCAACCAACACTTTCTACGACCACGGCGTCTGCATGAACTGCTTCATCCAGTTCATCGATGGTCGGGTCGAGAAGTGGAAGTCAGGCTGGAGACCAGACGAAAAGCAGCTAGAGGCCCACAAAGAGGCCATGTCTCGCTCCAGTCTCTGATTTCCTGGCATCTTTCCACTAGTCATCTCTATTTAGAAGTGACTGTTTCTTTCAGGAGAATGGAAAATGGACGATAAGGCTCAGGGTTTCGAGACTTCCGAATACGGGCGTGAGCATGTGCACCCTGACAAGGTCTATTCGGTGATCGAAGAGATCATCCGTGACCAGGTCAGTAGGTCTCCGGCCTCAAACGTACGGGTCTCTTTCACTGGCAATCTCATGAGGATTGCCTACCACTGCTACGAGATGCACCTTCCGGTCAAGATGAAGGAGATCGAGGCGACTGCTAAGAGTGTCTTGGATGAGACGTTCAAGAACCTCAAGAAGCAATTCAAGGAGCGGACCTCCGACACTCTGAAGGCCAAGGAACAGAAGGACATGGCCAACTATAGCGTCCAGAAGGTCTCCCTGAACGAAAGATACTACTACGTTGCCTGGCGGTTCTACGAGCTTGGCTGATGAACAAGTCCACTCTACGCAGTGAGATTATCGCTTGCGGGAGGGATCCTTGCTACTTCATCCGTAAGTATGTGAAGATCAAGCATCCTGTGAGGGGACTCATACCCTTCGAGATGTTTGACTACCAGGAAGACCTCGTCCGTGATTTCGTCGCCGAACGATTCAACATCGTCCTGAAGGCTCGTCAGTTGGGTATCTCTGAGATCACGGCCGCCTACGCTACGTGGCTGATGCTCTTTCATCGAGAAAAGAACGTAGTCGTTATGGCCTCCAAGGCTGAGACGGCGAAGAACATCATACGTAAGATTGAGACCGCCCTTAAGAAGCTCCCGAAGTGGCTGGTCCTCGCGGACATCATCACCGACAACAAGCTCTCCATTGAACTGAGCAACGGTTCACGCTGTAAAGCTATCGCTACGTCTGGAGACGCTGGTCGTTCTGAAGCTGTCTCATTCCTGATCATCGACGAGGCCGCCTTCGTCCCAAACTTCGAAGAGCTTTGGACCGGCCTCTATCCGACGGTCGCGGCCGGTGGACGTGTCGCTGTCCTCTCGACCCCAAATGGCGTCGGAAACAAGTTCCACACCCTGTACGTGGATGCTGAATCGAAGGTAAACGAGTTCAAGCCACACAAGTTTATGTGGTACTGTCATCCAGAAAGGATTGTTGAACTTCATGATGATCCTGATCGTCCAGGTTTCAAGACTTCTCCGTGGTTCGTGAAGGAAGTCAACTCGGCCAACATGTCGGCACGAGACGTTGCACAAGAATTGGAGTGCAACTTTAATGCATCTGGTGATACGGTCATTCCTGTCGCCGCCCTTAAGTGGATCGGCGACGGATTGTTACCACCTATCCTCAAGGAACACTGGGACAGGAATCTCCTTAAATGGTTTCTGCCTCAGAAACAGATGCGGTACTTCATCTCGGCAGACGTTGCCCGCGGAGACGGACGCGACTACTCTGCAGCCCATGTCTGGGATGCTGCAACCATGTCTCAGGTGGCGGAGTACTACGGTAAGATTCCTCCGGAGGAGTTCGCGAAACTCCTGGTAGACCTGGGTCACGAGTATAACAATGCTATGTTGGTTATCGAAAACAATACTATTGGCCTGGCATGCATCGAACACGTAAAACTCGCACATTACGAGAGTGTGTACTACTCCAGGAGAGGCGATCAGAAGCCAGGTGAGGCTGTGAGCATGCACTGGGGTCCCTCGACCGATGATCTCGTTCCAGGATTTACAACTTCTCAGAAGAACCGTCCTCTCATGATTGCTAAGTTCGAGGAGTACATTCGAAACAAGACGATTGTCATTCGTTCGAAGCGGATGCTTTCGGAGCTTACGACGTTCATCTGGCACAACGGTCGAGCTGAGGCTATGAGCGGAGCAAACGACGACGCCATCATGGCAGCTGCGATTGGTGCTTGGATCCGTGATACATTCCTCTCCCCGTCCTTTGCGTCCATCGACATCCAGAAAAAGATGCTGAGTGGGATCGGGATGAACCGCACGTACAACAACCAGATAGAAGGGGCTTCCAAGGATCCCGTCGACTCACGAGCGGGCCAGATGGGTACTTATACGAAAGACCAAGGCTTAAATCGGGTCCGTTTGCCCCGCGGACGGGAAGAAGATTTCTCTTGGCTTCTCAAGTAACGAAACAAGGAAGTGAACGATGGCCGATCTAATCTCAAGAGAAAGCGTTTGGAAGCGGTTGACACGGCTCTTCAAGAGCGGTCCAATCGTCCGTCACAAGATTGCCACTGGCGAGAAGTTCTCCGAACCGCAGGGGACCGCCCGGGCCTACAAGCGAGAGCTGTCCCACCTCTACGTGCATTCGCTCGCTTCGTACGGTCAGTACGAACGTATGTCAAGGTACGCAGACTATAGCGAGATGGAGTTTACTCCTGAGATCGCTTCGGCCCTGGACATCTACGCCGATGAAGTTACGGTCTACAACGAGAAGAACGCGATCATCGAGATCGTCACGAAGAATGCCGAGATCAAGCGGTTGCTTGAGACACTCTTCTACGACGTCCTGAACATCGAGTTCAACATCTGGAGCTGGACTCGGAACCTCTGTAAGTACGGCGACTTCATGATGTTCGTCGACGCTTCAGAGTCGAACGGTATCCTGAATATGCTTCCCATCCCGATCAATGAGATCGAGAGGGAAGAGGGATACGACAAGGCTGATCCGTTCGCCGTGCGCTTCCGCTGGATGACCCAGGGAAACTCGATCCTGGAGAACTGGCAGGTCGTCCATTTCCGTCTGCTCGGTAACGACAACTTCCTTCCGTACGGCCAGAGCATCATCGAGCCTGCGCGCCGGATTTGGCGTCAGCTGATCCTTATCGAGGACGCGATGTTGGTGTACCGCATCGTCCGTTCTCCTGAGCGTCGTGTGTTCTACATTGATGTCGGTAACATCCAGCCCGACCAGGTCGACACATTCATGGAGCAGATCAAGACTCGTCTCCGTCGGAACCAGGTCGTTGACCCCTCTACCGGTCGAGTGGATTTGCGTTACAACCCACTCTCCGTTGACGAGGATTACTTCGTCCCAGTCCGTGGAGATAAGAGTTCTAAGATCGAAACACTCCCTGGCGGTCAATTCACTGGAGACATCGACGACGTCCAGTACATCCAGAACAAACTCTTCGCAGCCCTCAAGGTTCCCAAGGCGTATCTGGGATATGAAGCAGATCTGGGATCGAAGGCAACGCTCTCTCAGCAGGATGTGCGGTTCGCCAGGACCATTGAGCGCATCCAGAAGATCGTCATCTCAGAACTGAATAAGATCGCAATCATCCACCTCTTCCTCCTCGGGTACAACGGGGAAGACCTGGTGGACTTTGAGATCAAGCTCGCTAACGCCTCGACTGTTGCCGAACAACAGAAGCTTGAGCTCTGGCGGATGCGGTTTGAGATCGCCGGCTCGGCCACCGAAGGTATTCTCGACCGCGAGACGATCTATCGAAAGATCTTCAATATGACGGACGAAGAGATAGAGAAGGTGCGTGAAGGGAAGCGGGTCGACAAGCTCGAAGATCTCACCCTCGAGAGCATGCAAGCGCCCACTCCAGAGGGAGGGGAAGCAACGGCGCCCGCTGTACCAGGTGAAGAGGAACTCCCGGCCACGTTGGGAGGGGAGGAGCCAGCTGCTGCTGAAGCCACCCCAGCGGCCGGTGCTGAAGCGCCACCAGCCCCTGAAGGTGTATCCATTGGTAGCGCTGGGACGATCCTACATGAGATCGAGCGTAGCCTGGAGACAGAGAAGAAGAACATGGGAAGTACCGGTAATGATGCCTCAATCGCGGTCGACAAGGGAAAGGACCTCTTCTCGACTGGTGAAGATCAACACACACTGGTTTTTGGAACGGAGAAGCAGACTGCTTCCGATCCAAACGACAAAGCTTCTCTGAAGCGCCTTATCACCCGTCCATTCTCGGAGGCTAAGAGTCTGACCAAGAAGGGTGACGTGGATGTTGTAGACGCCAGGCTGAAAGAGGCTGTCAAGCGGACGGAATTGATCGCAGAGGGTATTTCGGAGAAGATGGAAGAGTTTTCACGTGGACTGGAACTCAAGAACCGGAAGATGCTTAAGGAATTCAAGCGGGCTTCACGTAGATCCAGAAATCTCAACTCGAAGGACGACGAGTAAGAATCGCCGAGATCGAGCGGTTAGTCTTCCTGGAAGCTACTTACAGAGTAGACGTAGACAGGGGTACATTCAAAATGTCCTTCAGACACAATAAGAAGAGAAATTCCGGGTTGGTATACGAGTTCCTCGTTCGGCGCATGGCGTCGACGATGGTCGACCGTGATCCGGAGGGATACCTCAAGGCGGTCGGTATCGTCAAGAAGTATTTCTCGTATGGTCAGCCTTTGGCGGAAGAGAAGGAGATCTTTGACGTCATCTCCGCTTCACGTGGTCTTGCCGAACCGGCCGCTCGTCGAGTTCTGAGCCAGCTGGAAAATCACGCACGTGCCCTCGATTCTAAGAAGATCGAGATCAAGAAGAGCAATCTGATCAAGGACGTACACTACAAGTTTGGACAGGACTTCTTCTCTGTGCACCGGGTTCCAGAGTATCGTCTTCTGGCATCAGTCCAGATGTTGGTCGAACGGTATCGGCAGGTCGGGGCCAACCTGACTGAAGATGTCCAGAAGATCCAACTCGAGGAAGCTCTCGTAAAGTTCATGACCACCCCAGCCCAAGACAAAAGTGCCGGTCCAAACGGACAGAAGGTCGACGGTCTGGTGGCTTCCCTCGCGATGCGGAAGTTCGAGGAGAGGTATTCGGGTGTCCTGAGTGAGTCCCAAAAGAAGACCATTCGTCGTTTCATGAACTATTCTATGACCGGGAACCGGGAGCAGTTTTCTCGGGAGATGGAAGAGGAACGGCAGGGTCTCATACAGAAGATTAAGGAGTCACGAGAGTTGAAGTGCTTCTCCGAAGACTCTGTGATGGCCGCACGGCTAGATGAGGCGACAGCCTCTCTCACTGCCCTGACCAATCTATCCTCAGAGGATTCTGTCCAAGAACTTCTCCTCTACCACAAGCTTGCTTCGGAGATCGATTCAGATGAGTGATCCGCGTGACTCAGAACAGAACGAAATGGGAGTCACCGGCATTGCCGGTGTCCAGGCTCCCCCGATGAAGGACGACGAGCGTATGGCCGCCGTCCGCGAAATGATCCGAAGCAAGGTAAGGGAGGTGGTCCGCAAGAAGGCTGGAGGCGGTGGCTATACGCTCTACGCTCCAAACCCAGATAAGAAAGGTGGATCGAAGCCTGTCGGAAATTTCCCGACCAAGATGGGAGCCAAAAGAGCTGAGCTTGCCCGGTACCCTCCGAAGGATCCAGACAAGTTGAAACGGCTCCGCAAAGACATTGAAAAGACGTCCAAGGATACAAAGAAGGCCGTTGAGAAGGAAAGGACTGCCGCCAAACAGAAGGGTACCGACAAGGGACCGAAGAAGACGACTCCGAAGAATGATTCTGTCAACGAGGCCGGTTCTCCGTTTTCTTCGTCTGTTGCCGCTCCCGCCGCACCTTCTACTTCCGCGACCAAGCCTCTCAATCAGGACCCAAAGGCGTTCTTTATGGGTCTCAAGGCGATCCCTGCCGACAAGTCAATCGATCGAGCCAACTACATCCAGAACCACCTGAAGGATCCGACCTTCCTCTCCAACGTAAAGAAGACCCCGAACGGCGACCAGGCCATTAAACAACTCTATTCTTTGGCCAACAAGGCCGCAGCTTTCAAGCCCGGTCAGTCGAAGACGACAGTTCAATCACAGATCCCTGGCATGGCCGAGGCGACCACAAGGCGCATTGAATTCATGCACCGAAGCGTGTTGTCAAAGATCATCACTCGATCGTTAACCGAGTCATTGTTTCGTGAAGAGAAAACGGAAAGCGAATGGGATGATTATATCTCGAAGCTTTCCAAGCAGGCACTGGCTGGTGACACAAAGTTCCAGTCGCTGCAGAAGAACATCAGTAAAAAGACCGAAGGGATCCTGAACGACGCCTTTAACTCGATCAAGAAGGCGGTTGGGAAGGGCATCAAGCTTAAGAGCTTCGGACTTAAGCATGATCCCAATTCCGGGCAGACGTACCTAGCTTTTAGCGCTGACTTTGATGGCGTCGCTGTCGAACCAATCTACATTCACATCGAAGGTGGAGTTCCAAGGATCGAGGTATCAACCAATGCCAAGGTCGCCCTGACAAAGACGGATCCTGACGATGGCAAACTGTTCCGGGCAGAGCTGGTGACGGTACAGGAACGAGTGTTGGACGATATGGACGTCCTCTCCAAGGCGATCCAGAACCGTGACAAGTACCTTTCCAAGTTGGAAAGCGAGGTCGACGGATACGTAGCTAGCCTGGCACCACTCCAAATTTCGCTGCTCAAACAATTACTGGTGAAGAAGTATAGGAAGATCACATGAACATCTGGGAGAAGCTCCAGAGAATGATAGAGGCTCCACCACCGGCAACGATGGGGAGCTCTGACTCCATGATGACTGGTCCCACGTCCCAGTCCACAGGAATGGCCACCAGGGCATCTGCCGCGGGACGGAAGAACATCCAGTTGCTGAACGTTGAGCTGGACGCGCTGATCAAGGAGCTAGAAAGTCCGAAGACCGCGCTCATCAACGGGGTTGACATGAAGAAACTGGGAGACAAGCTCTACCAGATGAAGGTCAAGCAGGAATCTATGGGAAGTGGGAACAGCACTTCGCATGGTGATGGGGCTGAGGACGAATCGGAAGTTGAGGAGGTCTACTGAAATGCAGAAGAAACAACTCTTGAGGGAATGGATCGCCCTCGACTACAACCCCAAGCTGATTAAGGAGGACCGTGAGAAGAACGGCGGCAAGCTCATCCTCCAGGGGATCATCCAGAAGGCCGATACCAAGAATCAGAACAAGCGGATCTACCCGCACGATGTCCTGGCCAGGGAGATCGAGAACTACCAGAAGGCTGTTCGGGAGAACCGCGCAGTCGGTGAGCTCGACCATCCTGAGACGTCGTCCGTTTCTCTGAAGAACGTCTCTCACATCATCCGAGAAATGATGTGGGATGGACAAAACGTGATCGGCCGCGTCGAGGTACTTCCTACGCCACAGGGGAAGGTGCTTGAGAGCCTGCTCGAGGCCGGTGTGACCATCGGGATCTCCAGCCGTGGGGTAGGATCCACCGAGAAGACCAACGAAGGTCTAGACATGGTGCAACCTGACTACCAGATCATCTGCTTCGACATCGTCTCCGAACCGTCGACCCCGGGCGCGTACCTGATGCCCGAGAGCCGGCAGTACACAGATGCTGTCAGGTTCTCCAAGGAAGATAGGATCTTCAGGGCTCTCAACGATATCGTCAGGAAGTGATGACAACATGATTTCTCTTAAAGATCTCTTTTTGATTAAAGAAACTTCACCAGAGAAGCAAGATGCGTACGCACAGGCCACGGCACCTCAAAACGTGAAGTTTTCGATGTCTTCTCCTGAAGCTGAAAAACTTCATCAAGCATTAGCAGATCTTCGTAGGACTACACCCAATGATCATTTTTTGAATGCCATATTTTTTCGCTTAGACAGGTTGTTGAAGAGTGGAATTAAATGAGAGTTGATGCCAAGGCACTCTTTGAGGTAGTACGTCAGGTCGTCCAGGACGAGATCCGTAAGTCTCTTCCTGGGATGGTCCGTCAACACCTCACCGAGAGCTACATGAAGAAGTTGGTTCAAGAACAGATCCAGCCCATCCAGAAGCCCGCAGTCCGTCGGCAACCGACCATGACTGAACTCCTAATGACTCCAAAGGGCGACGAGGAGCTTGAGGAGATTCCGGAACCGTTGTCGAATGCTGATCAGGGGATCTACGACAAAGGCATGCCTGGATTGAAGAAGGACGAAGTTGTCTCTAAGCTTCTGTCCAAGAATAATCCTCTCGCCTACGTATTCGAGGGAGTGAAGCCAATTCCTAGTGAAGACGACGCTTCTGCTGGCGCCCCTCCGTCGATTCCTCTGGAGAAGGTAGGATTCGACTTCAGTGGGATGAACAAGTTAGTCGCCGGTATGGAGAGACGAGCTTCACAGCAGGGAGAAACGTCTACTGCTGAGATGAAGATGAGAGAGTTGGAAGCGAAGCGGAAGGCACTCGAGGTAAAGGTAGGATGAAAGTTCGCACGATCTTCGAACGACTGGAGGAGTACGATCGACTTGGGTTCGCCGGACACCCCGATGCATCAGGAATCCGAGGTCAGGGTCCCAATCGTCAGCCATACTCTAGGCTTCAGAATTTCCCGTACGATCGTGATGACCAGTACGGAGAACCACGGGTGTACGATCGTGGCAGCTCTGCCGCGTTCGGTCTCCACCGTCCGTTGACCCCACACGACGACGAACACTTTTCTCTGTCTCTCCTCGATCTGGAAGAGATCTTTAATGAGATCGGCAGTGGCAACAGTCCCTCCAGCCCCTCCAAGGGGAATTCTAGCAACCTGGGCAGTGCCATCCCAGGTATGGGCGGGAGTTGGGCGGTGAACCCTCCGAGGGACTGGGACAGTGCTCCTGAGATCACGGACGGTCCTCCGTCTGACGAGGACGAGATCCCAATGACTCCACTTCCTCCTCCAGTTGAACCTGTGACCGGGATGTTGCCAGACTACCGATCTGAGACGGACGAAGATCTGGAGAACAGGCTCAATCGGATCTACGGTCGTGAGGACAATGAAGACTTCGTCCAGAGACAGGCTTTTGCCAATCCTGACTTTCATGCTCTGCAACGTGATCCGTTCTCCGTTGTTAACAAGAACTTTGTTGATCGCGGGCTGTACGGTCTCCTTTCTAAGGAGTCCGCGTGGGATCGGGTGACTTCAATGTCCAGGAAGAAGAGAGAGAATTCCTAAGAACCAAGCAAAGAAACTAGTCACCTCTATTTATCGGAGAGGAAGAAGATGAAAGCTACCCTTGCAGAAATCAGAACAATCGTCTCCGAAGTCTTGACGGAAGTCAAGAAGAAGAAGGAGAAGTCAGACAAGGCCAAGAAGGAGGTGCACCCGGCCGCGTATTCCTATGACGAAGCTTTCGACTTCTCCGCTCCACTTGGAGCGTATAACCTATACCGGAACCAGGGTGCAGTGAACTGGGGACCGATGACGAGTGCTGGCACCAAGATCGATGACAGGATCGCGGGTGGTCGGGCCGAGACTGAATCGATACTCCGCTCCTTTATCAAGGAAGCGATCCGCGACGAAGTCAATGAGGACACGTCTTCTTGGCACCGTCTTTCCGAGATGATTGATCCTCCAGCTAAGCATTTCGGCAACGTCTGGGAAGCTGCCGCCCACTGGTACGATTTTCAGAACCGCGGCCTTGGGAAGGCAAAGGCCAAGAAGTGAACGCCAACAAGCTCAACAAGAATCCTCGTAAGGATAGTTTGTCAGTCTCGGCTTCCCCAGAAGAAAAGGTAGAGCAAATGATCCGCCGTTTCATCAAGAATGTCCGGAACAGCGGGTTGGTCCAAGAGTTACTGGAACGTAGGGCGTACGATAAGCCCTCTATCCGAAAGAAGAAGAAGGCCATCAAGGCGAAGTTTGCTAGGCTTAGTGAAGAAAAAGAAAAACGAAATCTTTGAGAAGTGGTCGAAAATTTTTCCTTCATTTACTTAGAGGTAGATTCAATCGTTCAGGGAGAATCAAATGTCCGTGAAGAAAGAAGGCAGAGATTTGGTGAGTGAAGCGGTAAACGACGCCAAGGCGTTGCGGAATGCCGCCCTTGCTGCTGCCAAGAATGAGCTGGTCGAGTCGATGACTCCGGGCCTCAAAGCTCTTCTGGAAAAAAGCATTAAAGGAGTCCTCGCAAAGAATGAGGACACCGACAGGATTCGACGTGGAATCCAGGACAACTGGCCCGGAGAGAGCCACACCGGCTTCGAAGAAGCCAAAGAAAAAGGAGATCCCCAGATGGATAAGGTACCCCCGCAGGACGACCAGGAACTCGATCTCGAGTCCCTTGCTAGCTTCTTCCCCGCGATGAGCGAGATGCCTGAAGAGGATCCGATGGCTCTCGCCCCGAAGGTCGATGAAGACCCTTCGATGCAGATGGGACAGATTCCTACTCTCGGTATGCCGGGAATGGGGATGGGCGGAATGCCTGAAGCAATCGCTCCTGAAGGTGAAGAGGGCGAGGAAGAGATGAAGGTCGAAGGCAAGAAGAAGAAGGACAAGGACGAAGACGACAAGGAGAAGGATACCATGGACGAGGAGATCGAGATCTCTGAGGCGGAACTCAAGAAGGTCTACGAGGCTGCTCTTCAGACTGAAGCACAGGTCACCAAGGGATTCGGTGAGATGACCAAGGCAGGGGAGCTCGACGACGTCGCGAAGGATGTCGACAAGGGCCTCGCCGATGTCAAGAAGGGCGAGCATGAGTGGGCGAAGGAGACCCCTCCCGCTGCCCAGGACTTCACTGTCAAGGAGATGCGTGCCCTCATCGGCAAGGGTCTCACTGAGAACAAGTCCCTCCGCGAAAATCTGAAGAAGGCCGTCGGCTTGATCCGTCACCTTGGAGCTCGCCTCCATGAGGTGAACCTCTTCAATGCCAAGGTCCTCCATGTCAACCGCATCCTGAACACCAACGGGCGGCTGACCAAGGAACAGAAGAAGGTCGTCCTCGAGTCCATCGATCGGGCCAAGTCCATCGATGAGGTCAAGACGGTCTACGAAGTCATCAACAACTCTTTCGCGGTTGCGACCCAACTTTCCGAGGACAAGTCTCGGAAGCCTGTCGCGAACGCACAACGGCCGCGCACCTCTGGTGCAGCGGACCAAAAAGTCCTCAGAGAATCTGTGGATCGTCAAACCAACGATGGCTTCGGGCGGCTTCAGCAGCTGGCCGGGCTGATCAAGTAAGGCGTCCACCAGGACAACAGGAGAAAATCAAATGGATCTGAAGTCACTCACGGAAGGCATGCACCAAATCGACCGCCAGAAGGAAACTGTGGCGCTCGTTGAGAAGTGGGACCGCACCGGCCTCCTCAAGGGGTTGAACGACAACCCGACCAACAAGCTGAAGAGCAACATGGCTCGGCTGTTGGAGAACCAGGCTGGGCAGCTCCTCAGGGAGTCCAGCCAGGTCGCTGACATCGCTGGTTTCCAGAATGTCGCGTTCCCGATCGTCCGTCGCGTGTTCGCTGGTCTCATCGCCAACGAGCTCGTCTCTGTCCAGCCGATGAGCTTGCCTTCAGGCCTGCTCTTCTACATGGACTACCGGTACGACTCGGTCAAGGCTGGTAACAAGTCGAAGTCGTTCGCCGCGGGCGGATCGCTCTTCGGCGACCAGAACTCGCTCCAGGATGCACAGGGCGCAGGCTCGCTCTACAACCTGGCCACCTCGTTCTCACAGCGTGAGAAGATCGCGACCGGTTCGTTCTCCGGCTCGCTGTCGACCCCGACGCTCGCCGAGATCGGATATGACCCCGACCTCTCAGGCACCCTGGCTGCAGGCCTCGTCCAGAAGCTGACCCTCGCGGGCGCGTTCTTGGCAATCTCCTCGTCTCCGGAGTCTGTTGGTGACGTGGCGTCGGTCAAGCAGTGGGTGGCGGCCTCCGGCTCGTCTGTCGTGGCTTCCTCGACCACGGACGGTACCCCCGTTCGCCTCGGTCTTAGCACGATCGTTCGTCGGCACACCAAGATCAGCGGCAACGATCTGTTGTTCATCCTCGACAACACGGACGGCGCCCCGACCGGTCTCGAAGCAGTCAAGGTCTCCTACCTGGTCGGCTCCAAGCTGCTCGGTGGAACCTCCGGTACCCTCACGATGCCTGAGTGGGAATCGGACCTGGGCGCGAGCCCGATGCCGGTCATCCCGGAACTCGATCTTCGGATCCAGTCCGTGGCCGTCACCGCCTCGAGCCGCAAGCTGCGCGCGAAGTGGACCCCAGAGCTTGCTCAGGACCTCGCGGCCTACCAGAACCTGGACGCCGAAGTTGAGCTCACCCAGGTCCTCTCCGAGGCCATCGCCCTCGAGATCGATCGTGAGATCCTAGCCGAGCTGCTCTACCGTGCAACGGGAGCGAACGAGTTCTGGAGCCGCAAGCCAGGCAAGTTCCTCAACAAGTTCACTGGCGACACCGCAACCGGCGCATCGTTCACCGGTACGGTCCGCGAGTGGTACGAGACCCTGATCGAGACGATCATCGACGTCGCCAACCAGATCCACCGCAAGACTCTGCGTGGAGCTGCCAACTTCATCGTCACGTCACCCGACGTGGCGACCGTCCTCGAAGCATCGGTGTTGTACAAGCCGGTTCTCTCGATGGACCCGAAGGAGACCATGTTCTCCGTCGGAACTGAGAAGGTCGGCACGCTGAACAGCCGGTTCACGGTCTACAAGGACCCGTACTTCCCCAGGAACAAGATCCTGGTCGGGTACAAGGGATCGAGCTTCCTAGAGACCGGGTTCGTGTACGCCCCGTACGTCCCGCTGATCGTCACCCCGACCATCTACGCTCCTGAGGACTTCACTCCTCGAAAGGGCGTGATGACCCGGTACGCAAAGCAGATGGTGCGCTCCGACTTCTACGGAACGGTCACTGTCCAGGACCTCGAGATCATCTGATTAAGTCCCCTAGCTTAGGCTAGAAACGAACGGCCCCCTTGGGAAACCTCGGGGGCCTTTCTTTTTCCAGACAGCTGGTGATTCCGGACTTTCCGGTCCTTTCCTGATCTTGTCCTCTAGTTAGCTAGAGGTGTGTCCTTCCCGCGGAGATCAAGATGAAAGACCCCAAGACCCCATCACTGACCGAAGTTTTCAAGAAAGTTCTTAAGGAGGCGGGCGGAACAACGTTCTCTCCATCTCAGTCCGAAGCCGCTACACCGCCTCCTGGTCCACCCCAGAAGGCCGCCACACTATCTGGACACGTTCCCGTGCCTGGTTCATTTGAGGAGTCCATCACTGACTTCCTCACGGACAAGCACGGGTTCAAACCGTCGACCGATGCGTTGAAGGCTCTTGTTGACATTGTCAGGAATGACATTCAGAATTCAGAATTATCCGACCAGGAAAAGAAGATGACGGTCGCCGACATGAAGTTGTAAGGAGTAACGCCGATGGCATTCACAGTAGGATCGACTCCATTCGGGACGTTTGACTCGGACCCTGACTTCGCGGCTGAGGCGGACCGAATCCTCGACTTCACTTTCAAGAAGCTCGGTGACCCGGTCATGGAGGTGCACATGAGCGCCTCACAGGTATACGCGTCCTTCGAGGAAGCGGCCCTGGAGTTCTCCGCTCTCATGAACTCGTATCAGGCCAAGTCACTTCTGGCCTCTTTCCTCGGATCACAGACAGGGTCACTCTCGGGTTCTGAGCAGACCTATATCACACAGAACCTTGAGTTCCAGAAGAAGTTGGCCGAGCCGTACAGCGATTCTGGTCCGATTATGTTGGACACGTCGATCCCGTTGTACAGCGCCTCCATCATTCTGCAACCGGGTGTGCAGAAGTATAACTTGAATACGATACTATCAGGAGTCCTGACTGGATCTGGTGGATCAAGACTAAAGATCAGAGAGGTCTTTCACTTCAGTCCGCTTTCCGCTTATCGTTTCTTCGGCACCACCTCGGCCGTGAACTACCTGAACAATCAGTTCAACTTTGAGTCGTTCACCCCTGAGACGATCTTCTACTTGCTTCCAATCTGGGAAGACATCCTCCGCGGTATGCAGTTTGAGACGTCCAACAGGGTTCGCCGGTCCAACTACAGCTACGAGCTCCACGCCAACGAGCTGACGTTGTATCCGACTCCGACAGACGCTCTACCGCTTCACTTCACGTATATGTATCCGCCGAACCCGACCCAACCTGGAACCATAGTTGGACTAAGCGGTTCTGCATCGATCGACCAGACGTTCTTCGGTGTCTCCAATCTCTCGAACGTTCCGTTCGGTAACATCGCATACAACAAGTTGAACTCTATCGCTAAGCAGTGGATCCGTAAGATGGCCTTTGCTCTCGCCAAAGAGATCGAAGGACAAATCCGCAGTAAGATGGCGACCATTCCGATCCCCAATGGTGACCTGACCCTCAACGGCCCAGAGCTCATCAACGATGCTCGCGCCGAGCAGGACAGGCTGCGTGAGGAGATCAAGGCCATGCTTGAGGAACTCACCTACGACAAGCTCGCAGCTCGCCAGGCAGAAGTTTCCATCGCGGTTGAGGAAGTCATCAAGAAGATCCCTCTGCCAATCTACATAGGATAATACCATGACCGTCCCAAAGATGACAGAGTTGTTCACCGAAGCTCCGCTAGATTGGAAGAAGTCTTTCAAGAAGGCGCAGAAGACCGTCATGAAACACGCCGGTGCATTGCCAGCAGGCGCGGCCAGAGGACTCGAGGTTCCCAAGGGAGCCAAGCCACCGCCCGAGGCAAAGCCCATCCGTGGTAAGGGTGGTCCTCATGACGATCCTCTCAAGACTGTAACGACCGCCGAGATGTTCGAGACGGAAGCCGGTAGCTACTACGTTTCCCGTGGCGTCAACGGACGATACTACTGTGTGTTCGTGGACTCGAATGTCCAGAAGGCCCGCGACCTTGGGGAACATCCGAGTCGTAAGGAGGCACTCGACGCCGTCCTCGCCGACCACGATAAGACCGCAGCTGGCATCGGAGAGGCGGAAGAGTGCGAAGGTAAGGAGACTTCCTGATGGCTAGGAAATTTATAACTCAAAGAGAAATTGATTTTATCGATAAGATCAATCGCGAGTTGATCCAGAAGGTCGTCGGTCAGGAGGTCAGCTATTTCGAGATCGACCTCCAGAAGAGCAAAGCGAATCGGCTCTACGACGAGGCCATCGAGAAGGTGTGGAAGCCACCCGTACTGGTGAACGCCCGTGTCTTGTGGGACAACCCCAGCTCCGTCTCGAACAACATGGGCATCGATTCCAAGTACACGGCCGAAGTTTACTTCCACCGAGATGAGTTGGACAACAGGAATGTCTCGCCTAAGGAAGGAGACTTCCTGGAGTTCGGGCAAGTCTTCTTTGAGATAACATCAGTCACTACTCCTCAAATAGTCTTCGGACAGGTCAACAATAGGATCATGACCAAGTGCGTTTGCGTGCCCTCTCGCGAGGGACAGTTCCAGTCGGGAGGCCGGAGCAGCGAAGCGGTGGACAATACACACCCCATCGAGAATACAAAACACAAGCTACCCTAAGGAACTCCATGCGAACCATTTCCCTCTTTTTACTGATCATGTCCATGCTGTCTTGCTCATGTTTCCGTAGGTTTCCGGACCCAGGTGGGCAGGATGCCAGAGATATGATGACACAGACGGTCAAGGTGTCAGTCATGGTAGCTGGAGTCGAGCTTACCAAGAATGAGAATGGTGACGTCGTCGGTGAGGAGAAGGTGATATCCTGGATGGGATCGGGTGTCATCCTGGAAGTCGATTCCAAGAAGGGCAAGGGAGAGAGCTTAGTCATGACTGCCGGTCACGTCTCCAACGTCCCACCAATGATCGCGAAGAAAGATGATGAAGGTAACCTTCAGTCGTTGTTCCTCGTACAGGCGTCCATGACGGTTATCGAGACATTGGATGGGAAGACGTGTCTGGCTGAAGCTGTCTACTACGACGGTCCACACGACCTCGGAGTCATCCAAGTATTCTGCGTTGCAGGACGTGTGGCCGAACTGGCCGACGGTCTTCCCCCTATCGGTTCTGCCATCTCTGTCTCCGGAGCTGGACTTGGTTACCATCCAGCCGGACTCTTCTTGGTCGAGGACGGCCGTTACCTCGGTCTGGCAGACGGAAGGGATCCTGATGTCGTCATGTCCGTCCCTGTCGTCGGTGGTCACTCGGGTTCCGGTGTCTTCCACCATGGCAAGGTGATCGGCATCGTGACCAAGGTATTCACAAGGTTTGAACACGGGTCCTTCGCCACCGGTGTGGATCACGTCAGGCGGGCCCTCGAGGCTGCCAGAGAGAACAGAATCTGATGGCTGAGGAACATAGCCACTACCAGAGCATCACCCTCGAGACCATCGACCAGGCTGTCAAGGACTGGTTCGATAAGACGGTTGATTCTCACGTGAAGTTTCCGAACGGTGACCGAAAAAAGGTTCACGTCGGATTCTCTTCGGGAGAGCGTTGGATTACAGCGCGTCAAAAGAAGGGAGTGCGCGACAACAATGGGGTCCTCATCCTCCCGATCATCTCCATCCGTCGGAGCGGGATCGAACCGACCCCGTCCATGTCCGCCTTGGGTACCGAGACGGCCACTCTTCAGATCTCGAAGCGTATCACAAAGAAGACGAATGACCTGATGAACCTCAATCGACACCGGGACGCCGCCCACAGAACCCCGGCGAAGCCCGTCCTCTATGAAGTCACCACGATCCCGTTCCCTGATCGCTCGATAATAACCTACGAGATTCAGGTCCAAGCCCAGTACATCCTCCAGATGAATTCTATCCTAGAGAAGATGTTCCACGAACTTGATATCAGCAAGTCCTTCGTGGCCGAGTTCGACAACGATGGGCGTCACCCACCGATCGGGGAAGACTTCGAGAAGAGGGAGAAGCTCCACAAGTCATACGTCGTGGGGTTCTTCGATACGACTGTCACAGATGGCGGGAACTTCGAGGAGTTCACAGACCAGGAGAGAATCGTCCGCTTTAGCACAACCATCAGGGTACCAGCCATCCTCCAGTTAGATCCAGAAGGCGAGAAGTCCTCGCTCAAGGTGGAGCACACCTCCTACCTCCTCAACTTCGGAACGGAACGAACGACTTTCGTGGACGATCCAGAAGATGCCGACAAGATTTTCGGCGACCTGAAATGATGTGTAGGTTGCGAGATATCGCGGGAAACAGGCCTTTTCGGCCATGTCCAGTCTAATTAGAACGTGAAGGACATCTCTGTATAAGTAGAGTCCGTCAACAAATTTCTTCGGGAGAGAAAATCAAATGGCTCAAAAGTTCATGTCCCCGGGAGTGTTTACCACTGAAATCGACCTCAGCTTCCTTGCTCAGGGAGTTGCAGGGATTGGTGCCGTGGTCGTCGGTCGCACACCTAAGGGACCGGCTTTCTCGCCGACCTTCGTGAACGGCCTCGACGCTTTCGCAGCTGTCTTCGGTGATCCCTCTCCAGACTTCATGTTGCCGTACGCTGCCAAGAACTATCTTAAGAACTCGAACGCCCTCACTGTCGTCAGGGTCCTTGGCCACGATGATGGTACTACGACTGCGAACGGAATGAACGCTGCCGGCGGCCTCACGGCGATTCAGGCGATTAGCGACGTCTCCGCCTCTCTCGGAAAGGCTCTGGCCGTTCTCCACCACACTGGAACACTCGCCGCCCTGACGATCACTGGTGTCGCGCTCGACGCCAACAACTTCGTCGTCAAGCTGACCGGCTCGTCTGGTGTGATCTTCGCCGCCACTGCCTCCTTCAGCAAGAACTCCTCGAATTACATTGAGAAGGTCCTCAATACAGATCCGACAAAGTTCACCACGTACGGACACTACCTCTACCAGAACTTCAGCTACGCCGTTCCAGCGACCTCGGCCTCTTGGTCAGCGGTAGGAATCAGTGGTTCGACGACAGCTTTCACCAGGAACTTCGAAGGTGGTCTTACAGCCTGGGTCAAGTCTCAGCCGATCGGTGGAATGGAATTCAACCTCTTCCGGTTCCACACCCTCTCGCACGGAAAGGCGACAAACGACGACATCAAGGTGATGGTCGCCAACGTTAAGCCCTCCCCGTCGCCACTGGCTACCGCCTATGGCACGTTCGATCTGGTCGTCCGTCGGTTCTCCGACACAGATCAGAAAGTGATCACCCTCGAGACCTTCGTGGGTTGTAACCTTGATCCTTCCTCCAAGAACTTCCTTCCACGCAAGGTCGGAGAGGTCAACGAGGTCTTCGACACGGCCCAGCGAAAGTTCGTCGTCCAGGGAAACTTCCCCAACAAGTCCAAGCACATTCGTGTCGAGCTTGATACCGCAGCCAATGCTCCGGCCGAGGCTCTTCCATGGGGTCACCGTGGTTACGAGAAGGAGCTCTTCACTGGCCCTCTCGCCGACGTTCCTGACATGGTGCTGACGATCAACCAATTCGATCGGAACGGAAACCTCGATCCGAACATCTCGTTCGGAATTTCCTTCGTGTCTGGTGGTATCGACGACAGGATGAAGGCGTTCCCGAACAACACTCAGACCCTGCGCGGAGCTGATGCCGACTTCTCGCTCGCCTTCCTCACCTCTTCCTACTTCAACGGGAAGCAGGTCTGGTCGTACAACCCGGCCGTTCCCGCTTCACAGCAACACCAGGCCGTCTTTGCCTCGGCCTCGCTCTACCGGTTCAATCTACCGATGATCGGTGGGTTCGACGGATTTGACATCCGCGTAGCAGACTCCCTCTACCTGACCAACGTGGCAGATGACACAGACATCGGCGTCGTTTCTGCTAAGCGAGCCCTGGATACAGTCGCTAACCCTGACGCGTTCGATATGAACATCCTGGCGGTTCCTGGAGTCCACAATCTCAAGGTCACAGACAAGGCTCGCTCGGTCGTTAACGATCGTCGGGACACCATGTACGTTATGGACGTCACCGGATCGACCGTTGCCGAAGTCATCGGTCAGCTCTCCTCCCGGGAACTGGACGACAACTACTCAGCCTGCTACTACCCTGATCTGAAGCTGAATGACAGGACGAACAATAAGATCATCAGGGTCGCCCCGTCGATAGCCATTCTCGGAGCGATCGCATTTAGCGACCGTGTCGGGCAAGTCTTCTTCGCACCGGCCGGTCTCAACCGCGGTGGTCTCGGACAGTTCGACATCATTGACGTCGTCGATCGCCTGACTTTCAGCGAGCGGAATGACCTGTACGACAGCAGGATCAATCCGATCGCCACATTCCCGAACGAAGGGATCGTGGTCTTCGGACAGAAGACACTCCAGGCGCTGCCGTCTGCCCTTGATCGGATTAACGTCCGTCGGCTCCTCATCTTCGCCAAGAAGACGATCGCAGCAGCCGCTAAGCTTCTGCTCTTCGAGCCGAACAACCCCCAGACCTGGCAGCGGTTCCTGAACGCAGTCAACCCGATCCTGGAGAAGATCCGCCAAGACCAGGGAATCAACCGGTTCAAGGTTGTCATGGACACCTCGACGAACACCAACGACTTGATCGACCGGAACATCATGACTGGAAAGATCTTCCTGGAGCCGACCAAGAGCGCTGAATTCATCGACCTCTCGTTCATCATCACGAACGCAGGCGTTAGCTTCGGCGAGTAACGGAAAAGTCTAGTTGTGACAGTTTCAAAGATGGTGGCCGACATTGGCTATCCTTACAGCATGAGAGGGGAGAGAAAACAAAATGCCTATTCATTCAATAAACGTGGATCCACAGAACGTAACTGGATCTGTATCCCTCTCTGAAGCTGCTGACGTAAACGTATCAAATTTCCCGGCAACTCAAAACGTCCTGGCGCTGTCGGGATCAGTGGCCGGTCTCCTCGTGGGTGGGCAGCCAGTTTCATCTGCCAATCCTATTCCGATCTCAGGTTCGATTGGAGTGTCATTCGTAGATCAATACTCTGGTGGCGTCAGCGGTTCAATTCCTGTCTCGGCCTCTCTAGCGGGCTTTAGAGATCCTGGTGGTCTCCTCAAATACGCGAATGTAGATAATTTCGGCAACCAGATCATTACTGGCTCTGTAGGTATTAGTGGCGTTGTCAACGTATCCGTCATTAGCTCCTCGCATGCCGGAGGACTGAGCGGAAGTCTGCCGGTATCTGCATCGCTGGCAGGATTCATCGGCGCAGATGGTACACTTCAAGCTGCCCATGTAGATGCATTTGGTAATCTGATTGTTACTGGTTCTGTCGGAATTGCTGGTGTAGTTAATGTCACAGGTTCTACTTCGACGATCGTAACGAACGTCGTAACGATCACCGGAAGCGTCAACATTGACGGCGTCAGTACTGTCTCTGGTGCCCTTCAGGTAACTGGTTCTGTAATCTCTCAGCAGGGTACTACGCCGTGGATTGTATCTGGCTCTAACTGGATCCCGACAGTAACAGGTTCGATCGTTGTAACCAACAAGGTTGACACGAAGATCACTGCGCTCTCAGCCTCAGTATCATTTGTATCGGCAAGTGCAGGCGCCAGCGTCATACTCGTTTCGGCAAATCCGAATAGACTAGGTATTACTCTGTACAATGATACGAATAAGAATGTCTATGTAAAGTTGGGGGTTTCTGCTTCTCTCAATGACTATACGACGCAACTCGCAAAAGACGACTATTACGAGATCCCGTTTGGATACCAGGGAAGGATTGATTCGTTCTCTGCGGTTTCCGTTACTGGCGTGGTTAGGATTACAGAGATCTCGTAAAGAAACGGGTGAATGATGAGTCGCGGGAATGGACCGAGATCAGTAATCTATGATTCCGATGGTGACATTCCGCTGATCGGACAGCAGGCATCCAGTGGTTCACTTCCTGTAACAATAGCGAATGATCAGACACCCGTTCCAGTAACGGGTTCAGTACTGACTATTTCGGGATCTGTAACGACAGTCGTCACTGGATCTGTCATTGGTCTCCTTGTCGGTGGACAGCCAGTTTCGTCACTGAATCCTATTCCGATCACGGGAAGTGTTGGGTTGAGTGGTCCCGTCGCCATCTCAAACTTCCCAGTAATTCAAACAATCACTGGATCAGTAGGTCTCAGCGGTCCGATTACTGGAACAGTCGGGCTATCAGGTCCAGTTGCTGTCTCGAACTTCCCCGCGACGCAGAGTGTCACCCAGGGAACTTCCCCGTGGGTAATTTCAGGGTCAAACTGGATTCCAACCATAACAGGTTCTGTGGGTCTCAGTGGTCCTGTAACTATTTCTAACTTTCCGTCTGTGCAGACAGTCACAGGCTCCGTTGGAATCGAGGCTCCTATCTCGATCGGACAGTGGTTAGGATCTTCAACTCCGACAGTCGGACAGAAGGCAACGTCAGCGTCAATTCCAGTTGTGATCGCGTCTGATCAGTCAAATCTTAAAATCATAGGGGCGCATGTTACCGGTACGCAAGGTACTACAAATCCAGTATTGATTGGTGGCGTAACAACATCTGGCGACGTACAATATTTAAATCTTGATTCAAATGGAAATATTGGCGTTGTCATCGCAGCTAATCAACAAGCGCTTCCGCTTATTATTAACATGAACTTCGAAAAGTCTGATGGGGCAATTCTGGAAAACGCGTATAAGCGTGTGATGGAGTACACTGTCCCTGCTGGTTTTAACGGATGGCTGATTAGGTTCAGTTCGTTTCAGAACGAAGATTCAAAGTCGCGAATTGTTTCCGTGAAAAAACTTGGATCGTACAATGTCTTAACTGGTGTATACACATTTGATGAATCATACGAGTATCCGCAGTGGAGTGGCGTCGCTGAAGCTGAAGTAACGACGGCCTTCAGCTCTGCCGGAGCATCCGTCGTGATTACTGTGACGTATACGAACGAGAAAAGCGTGGCGGGACGTATCGGAACGTTCTCCATTCCAAAGAGTTCGATAGTTGGTAGTCGCTTCCGATTTACGTTTCAAAGCGGAGATCTTGGACTCACTTCAATCCAGAGTATCACAGATAATTCTCCGAATACTGGCGTTGTCGATATTCTTGGCAATATCCAGCTTGCTTATCACAACGACATCTCTAATAAGAATCAGCTTGAGACAAACTATCAACCTGGCGCCATCGCATTTCCGTCCGGAACACTATTGGCAGTTGAGTACTCCGGCGGTACGGTGTCTAAGGATAGATTGTTCGACTTACTTATACAGTTGGTGACCCCATGACGATTAGGATAAATGACGGCGTCATCATTGATATGACGTCGACTGGTTGGGACGAGTTCAAAAAGTGGATCAATGGTACAAACGCGAATTTGCGATTCGTGTGGGAAGATGAGGGACAGTCATATAACATTGTCGCCATTGACGGTTCAGTGTACAGAACTTTTGGAATCAACAAGGAAGATGCGTCTGAGTTTGAAGCGGTATACAAATCTATTGTCACGACAATTCAATCATCTAACATAGATGGCAGACAACGTGTGACTGCGGAAAAGTCCAACATACCCAAGAAAACGTTCATATCTCACGACTGGACAGACAAGACGACATGGACCGAAGCCTCAGCACGCATTGTTGACGAAGTGGCTAGCGGTTCAGGTAATGGACTGAACTATTCACTGTCGTTTATTGATATCATCGATACGTACCACGGCAAGATTACGCATGAAGATTACCTCACAGATGGAAGCAACAGCTACAGAGTTGTCGTAAAGGTAAACGGTGTTCCCAAAGCAGAACAAGATCCTCATGTCGGCGCGGGTGGTGACTACGTTGTAAATTACAATTCTGGTACGATCACGTTTAATTCTCAGCTAAGTGGAAGTGATCAGGTACAGGTGACGTATCATCATGCGTCCAGTAGTATCTTCACTATAAGACCAGATTCTGGCAATGTTATTCGATTAGACTTCGCCGAAGTACAATTTTCGAGCAACGTGATAGTAAAAGATAGCGTTATTTTCCAACCATACGGTTTTGTCGATGTCTTTGCTCCGCAATTGCTCACGACAAATGGCGGACCACTGCCGCCAGGAACAAAGATACCTCTCGGAAATCCAGTAAAGTACAAGACTATGAGAGACTACCAGAACGAAGCTGTTAAGTCGTATCCTGCATACGACGCAATTGGTGGTTCTGGATGGAGAGGAACGCCATTTGGCGTCGTCGTTTTAGATTGGGATTACGTTTCAAGTACGGTCCTTAAATCAAGCTGCGGAATGGAAATTCGCATTTATCTTGAACATAATGAGCCTTTTGGAGGTAGCTACGCAACCGCTACGTTCTATTGTACATCGGAAAAAGAATGAATTGTTTGGAGGTGAAAGGATAATCAATGTCATGGTTCGCGGACTCGATGATCAACCGACCTCCACGGTCGGACGAAATCGGGCTGATAGTCAGGCCAATCTTCTCTGGTTCCGACCCCGGGGTGCTAACGGTTCAGTTCGCGTCAGGCGCATTCAATCTAGGCGCCATCTCCGGATCGTTTTCCACACCGCAGCCGAATACTGGCGACCTTCAAGCAATCCCGAATTCCACGTCGGCAGTCATCATCGCCAGTGGAAACTTGACCAGGATGGGACTGACGATCTTCAACGAATCTACTGGAACCCTTTACCTCCGTTGCGGCACCGGGGCTGCCACCAATATGTTCACAGCGAAGCTCTCTGCACAGGACTTCTGGGAGCTGCAGCCTCCGACCTATACGGGTGTCGTGACTGGTCTCTGGAACGTCTCGGATCCAGCTGGAAACGCCCTCGTCACTGAGTTCACCCCTTGATCGATGTCACCGGCGACCTCCGCCCGTTCTTCCAGAGGTTGCTGGCTGAGTCACTCCGAGACCTCAAGATGACTGTGGAGCCTTCCGTCGAAGTCTACATTGTCTTCCTCCTCGACGAGATGGGCAAGGTCCCGTACGAAGAGGAACCTCTAGGAGTGAGGATGCTCCAGAGCGCGTACCAAGAGAGAACTATCGTCCTAAAAGATGTCGGCGACCGGTCCCTCTTCGTCTCCGGCTTCTTCGAGGAGAGGATGAAGAAGAGAGGGATCTCCTCTTCCTACTATGCAGGTCTGAGCTCCTCTGCATACTCAGAATTGTCCCGCAGGTATCCGGATCCATACGGCTTCCTAGCTACCAACGTAGTCCTCCTCCAGAGGGCGCTGAGGGGTGTCAGAGAGGCCTGCGACGCGTTGGGGTTGGATGCCTGGTCTGTCCACCAGGCCTGGCTCCAGAACAGGTCTCCGGCTCTTGAACGTCGCATGGCTAGACTTGGTATGTTCGTCCTTCCGGACGGAGAAGCCTGAAAGTCTGGCCCAAAGCTCTGGTTCGCCTCTAATTCTATATGAACTTGGAGGAAGATTATGCCCGCTGATATGCTATATGCGAACTCGGTGTCTGGATCGTCGATCGCCGCTTCGGCCACGACTGTCACCCTGCTTACACCCAATCCAGAACGAAATTCATTCTGGATCTTCAATAACTCGTCTTCCGAGCTCTACGTGAAGATTGGGGCATCCGCCTCATTGACGGATTTTTCTTTCAAGATGCTATCCGGAAGCTTCCAGCTGATCCCTCCTCCGTGCCCGATCGTGCAAGTCACAGGCATCTGGGTTGTAGCGGTCGGGAATGCGAAGGTCACGAGCATCGACTGAGGCTTCGTAGAGGTACAACTGGCGAACGCACTTATCGAGTACCTCTAGAACCGAGCGACCCACGAAATTCTAGAAATGAGACCCAAAAGGAATCTTCCCGATACTTAGAACTGGGTCGGTGTGATTCAGGTCCAGAAATGAGGAGAAAAGAAAATGCCAGCTGAAACGCTTGAAGTTGCACAGTTGCTCGCGAATACATACGAGCCGAAGAGGAAGTTCCGCTGGATCCTACAGATCGATGGCCTCGACGCCTTCGTCATGAAGACCACGGCCCGCCCGCAGGCCACCTTTGAAGAGACGGTGGTCGACTACGTTAACGCCAAGCGCTACCTGGCTGGCAAGATGGCGTGGAATCCGATGGCTGTCACCATGCACGATCCTGTCGCCCCTTCGGCAGCTCAGAAGGTCATGGACTGGCTTCGCCTCAACTACGAGCCTCTCACTGGCCGCATGGGCTACGCCTCCTTCTACAAGAAGGATTTCACCCTCAAGCTCCTGGATCCGCAGGGAACTGTTGTCGAGTTCTGGGACATCAAAGGTGGTTGGCCGCAGGACATCAACTGGGGAGACCTGGACTACGCCTCGAGCGACAACGCCGAGATCGCGTTCACCCTCCGCTTCGACAACGCCACCCTCCAGTACTAAGAGGTAGCACGTGCCACTCCTCACGGAAGTATTCATCCTCAAAGAAGCCGTGGAACAGCCGAACGCGGCTGTTGAGAAGCTTCTGAGCAGTGGTGCCGTCAACAGCTTTACCCCTGAAGATTGGTTGGCCCTGGGCATCGCTGCCCTGGACCAGGCTGGACTTCCCGCTTCTGCCACCGCCGCCATCGAGAAGATGGCGCAGAAGAGCATGCCAATGGCACCTGGAACTGGAATATGATCATCAGTACCAAGCTCGTCACCGTCATCGTCATGGTCGTCGCCGTCATCGTACTCATCGTCTGGGACATCGTCGTTGCCGTCAACCCGACCCCGGGAGACACGATCTCTGAGATCACGTTGAACTTCGCCCGTAACCATCCGGTCGTCCCGTTCATCGTCGGGATTGTTTGCGGACACCTTTTCTGGCCACAAACCTGAGTTATAATGGTAGTCACCGGCAATTACGCCGGTAGAACCATAGGTATGGATATGAACGATTCAAACCATTGCGGCGAACATTGCGGTTCAACTCCAAGCTGGGAAGCTGGTGGAGAAGAATCGTGAAGAAGTAATAGCCCACTACTGCATCACTCGGGCTGACCTTCCACACGGTGTAAAGGCAGCACAACTGATCCACGCTGCCGGTGAGAGTTCCCCTGGGAATGTACACTCCGGTACATTCGCCTTCGCCCTGGTGACGAAGACGGAAGAAGAACTCAAGGCCCTTGGCTGGGAGCTCTTCAAGGCCGGGATCCCCCACAAGCTTATCTTCGAACCTGACGCGCCCTGGACTGGGCAGCTCATGGCCATCGGTGTGGTGCCGGGTCCGCGGAAGAAGCTTCGGAAGTACTTTTCGAACTTCCCACTGTTAAAGTGATGTGATATAATACTTTCATGCCCAAGTAGCTCACCGATAGAGCGCCCAGTATTTAACTGGGAGGCAGCTGGGTTAGTACCAGCCTTGGGCTCCAGTTTCGCAGGAGTAGCTCAGAGAAAGAGCACTACTATCCGCAAGGTTAGAGGGGTCGGTGGTTCAAGTCCATCCTCCTGCACCAATTTTGTACCGGGTGGGTCGTCTACACAAAGACAGCATGCTGAACCCATGAAAACGTTGGCTCGAACCCTCCTCCACCCAATTCATCCGCGGGTATCTCAAGGTTAGAGAGCCTCCGAAAGGGGGTTGATGTCTGGCACGGCACCTGACACCGCGGGCCAGTTACGGGAAGGTAGCTCAGAGACAGGTAGAGCGCCGGGTGAATAGCCCGGAGGTCGTAGGTTCAATCCCTACCCTTCCCACCAGTTTTCGGCCCGATAGCTCAAATGGAAGAGCACCCAGACTAATGACCTGGGAGGTTTAGGGTTCGAGTCCCTATCGGGTCATATATAACATTCTAAGTCTTGCCCTGGAGGGTCGAATGGCTAAGAAAGCTGTCCGACCCTCTATTTATCTGAGCAAGAACCAGAACTTCCACCTACATCGGAGTCGTCATGTCAGAAGAGAAAGTGTCACTTTCCACACCCACAGTCGCTCAGCCTGGAGAACAGGGATACGTACCGCCGGCCGCGGCGGTCCCTCTTCCGAGCAAAGGACGGGTATACCCTTCGGGACATCCATTCCACAACCGACAAGTCGTTGAGATCAAGTCGATGACTGCCAGAGAGGAAGATATCCTCACGTCTCGGGCCCTGATCAAGCAGGGGAAGGCTGTTGATGCCCTCCTGAAGAGTTGCATCCTGGACAAGACGGTCCAGACGGGAGAGCTTCTCTCAGGAGACCGAAATGCCATCATGATCGCCATTAGGATCACTGGCTACGGAAATGAGTACAAGACGAAGGTCGAGTGTCCTGTATGCAATGAGAGCGTCGATCATATCTTCGATCTTGCTACGCTACCCGTCAAGCAGATGGGAGAGGATCCTCTCGTGGAAGGAGAGAATAGGTTTTCTTTCAAGCTACCGACAATGAATAAGACGGTATCGTTCAAGTTGACGACAGGCGCCGATGAAACGGAGCTCCTGGCCATTTTCGAGAAGATGAAGAAGCTTGGACAGGGAGACTCGGTCGTGACAATGCGACTGCTCACTTCCATCGTCGCCATCGACGGAGAGACGGATCGTAACAAGATCACATCGCTAATCAGGAACATGCCTGCTCGTGATTCACGCGCCCTTCGTCTTCATATGGACGCGGTTGCCCCCGGTGTAGAGATGAAGCAACTCTTCTCGTGTCCCTCTTGTGGGGATGAGACGGAGGTGACGATCCCTCTGGGGGTCGAGTTCTTTTGGCCTGCGGCCTGAGGATCTCGAGTACATATACGAAGAGATCTTTCAGCTGACATACTATTGCCGAGTCGAATACGATTCGGCATGGGATATGCCGGTGTCAGTCAGGAAGTGGTGGGTCAGAAGGGTGATCAAGGAGAACGAGAGGAAGCAACAAGAGCTTGACAAAGCCAAGCGCAAGAAGTAGTTGATCTCTCGGAGAATAGAGAATGGCACGATTACCCACAAACCTAAAAGAGCTCAAGGCCTACAACGAGTTGCTGGGTGATATCAGCGTCAAGCTCGATAAATTGTCTTCACTTGGGGGTGAGCTACTCAAGGTCGACGTTGATAGCTTCTTCCAGGCCAGAGACCACGTCTCCGATTTTGAAGCCAAGCTACGTTCTGCTGCCAAGATCGCTCCAGAACTGTCTCGGGGTCTTCAGAAGTACGCTGTGATCCAGAAAAAGATCAACGAGATGGAGAAGAACAGAATCAAACTTCAAGAAAGACTTGAAGCTCTTCAGCTTTCTGCCACTAAGAGGACCAAAGAAGAGAACGAGGAACTCAAGAAGACCGAGGAAAAGATCGGGGAAATTAACAAAGAGCTTGGGGAGATGAACGAGCAACTCACTAGCTCTAAGATGATTGCTGGTGCCGTTGGGAAGGTCATAGGTGGTTCGGTACTCAACGCCGTAGAGAGTCTCTCTGCCGCGGCCGTCAACTTTGGAATGGCTGTTACGAGCTGGTCGTTTGATAAAGCGATCGCTGGGCTCAAGCACATTTACGACTTTCAGGAGCGTTCGACAAAGGCTGCCGGAACATTCCGACTTGAAATGGGAGCGTTCACTCAGGATATCAAGACAGCTACCAAGACAGCTTCAGCTCTTGACGGACAGATCCGGTCGTTGACTGGTGGCGACATCGGAGAAGGATTCAAGGCATACAGTGAGTTCTCTGAAGGACTTGGCTTTGTCAATGCTGAGACTGACAAGTTTGCCAAGTCTGCGTGGGAGATCGGACGGGCGACTGGCGTAGGAACCGAAGCGGTCGGAAAGTTCTATCGGGCTATTAGTATCCAAACGGATTCGTTTGCAGATGGCAGGAAGGAGACAGCCGAGTTCACGGAAGCGTTGAGAGACGGAGCTAACGAATCAGGGATGAGTGTTGCCAAGTTCTCGAAAGAGATCGCTGGTTCTATGGGATTCATGGCTCGTTTCGGGAAGGCTGGACGGAAGACCTTCACTGACACGGCCAAGTATGCCGCCAAGTTGGGTGTGTCACTGAAGTCTCTGGAAGCCTTCACAGATCTCACAGATACGTTCGAGGGGGCCGCGGAAGCATCGGCCAAGATGAACAGCACATTTGGTACCTCCATCAATGCTCTCGACCTCATGCTCGAGCAGGATCCTTCAAAGCGATTTGAGCAGGTACGACAGTCTATGTTGGCCCAGGGTCGGACGATGAAGGACCTAATGCCACAGGAGGTGAAGTTTCTCGCCAAGACACTCGCCATCTCAGACGAGGAAGTCCAGGCGGCTATCAGGGAAGGGAAGACGATTGAAGAGGTGGCCAAGGCACGTGAGAAGGCTGGGAGTGAGAAGGAGAATCAGGAACGTAGTATCCGAAATGCTCTATCGATGACGGCCCAGACCCTTTTCAACTTTAGGCGAGCTTGGGATGGTCTCACTGGAGTTATCACTAAGGCTCTTGAACCGCTAGCTGGATTCCTTGGTCTCTCTAGCCAAGTCGGTGATAAGACGAAGAAGATCACGACGTTCGGTGGAGTTATGACCGAGATGTTCGCCCGGTTGGCTAAGGTGATTGAAAAGGTTGCCAATAGTTCTAAGTTTCAGGATTTCCTGAAGATTGTGGCTGCAGACTTGGGTACTCTCTTCAAGAGGATCGACGAATTTCTTGGTGGACAAGGACTAGACAAGCTCATCGATGGTGTGACATCGACGCTCAAGGTATTCTATGACCTTGTGAAGAAGGCCTTCGGTCTCATCTACGAAAAGAAAGATACTATTATCGGATTCTTCAGCAGTCTTGCTGAGAACATGGGTGTAATCCTCGCTCTCTTTGCTGGGGCAAAGTTCGCTAAGATGATGCTAGGAGTTGGTCAATTCGGGAAGAGTGCCTTCGATCTATTCAAGGCAATCGGAACAGTAGCTGGTGCGGGAGCTGCTGCGCCCGCTGCGGTGGCATCTGCTGCGCCCGCTGCGGTGGCAGCAGGAGCGACTGGAGCAGGAGCCGCTGGAGCAGGAGCCGCTGGAGCAGGAGCTGGTGGAGCTGGTGTTCTAGGCATTGGTCTTGGACCACTTCTTGCCATTGTAGCCGCCATTGCAGCAGCTGTATATGTGGCTTACGAAGCAGTCCAGGCTTTTAAGAAAGACGTTGGTGGGCTAGCGACAAGCATCATGGAGAAGTTCGACAGCATTTCGGAGCGGCTATCGATAATTTTCACTCCTTTCCTCGAGAAGGTAATTTATCCTATCGGTAGGACGATTGGCGAGATCTTGGATCCAGTTCTGAAGATGTTCGGAGGAGACGGAACTCTAGGTGAATTCTTCGGGACGGCAGTCTTGAAGTACATCGACGACATGATGACTAGTTTCGATCAGTTCCTCACTGTCATCCAGCTTATGATCGAATACGCGGAGGAATTTGCCGGGTTCGTCAGCGACGTCGGAGGGTTTCTCTACGAGTTGGTTGAACCGACCATTAAAGATATCAAATATCTCTGGGGAGAATTGGGCATATACATCTCTGGAATGTTCACAAGCATCAAGACTGTGGTTGTTGATGTCTTCACTGGCATTTTCAAATTTATTACGACGCAGGCCGATCTGATCGTAAGTTTCTGGAAGCAGGCTCTTTCGAAGATCCCGTTCTTCGGTGATTCTTTCAAAGATGGGCCCAAGGATGATGTAAAGAAAGAACCTGGCTGGCTCGACAGAGTCGTCAAGTTTGGTGCCGATATCGGGACGTCAATCGGGAACGATGTCACAGCGAAGCTAGACCGTATCGAAGCTACGAAGAATGAGGGACTTCGGAAGAGAGGAAAATCACAGGGCGTAATGAGTATGCCTGAGCTGGATCTCACTGGTGGAAGGGTTACACCAGCTGCGCCGATATCTCCTGCCAAGAACGAGATGGTGTTTCCAGAGATGGATCTCTCAAGTGGTAGCGTCGCCGCACCTGGGAAAGCACCTCCTGGAACGAAACAGAACCTCGCAGACAAAAAGAAGACGGCTGCGGCTGCAGGTGACAAGGTTACGCTAGTGGCGGGAGATGTCTACCTTGACGGTGGTCTGGTCGGACGTCACCTGGCAAGACTGGCACGTACTAGCTGAGGATAGAATATGGCTCATGAAGTAGAACTACTCGGTAAGTTCCTCGGCACTCGGGCGAAGAATCCCGACACTGCCGCTTCTCCGTATGACCCGGTCAAAGAGAGTCCACTTGAGCTGGACCTGCCGAACCACGACCTTACCTTCTCCAAGCCTGCCCCATTGCCACCTCCACCCAAGGTGGAACTGAGCGCACCGAGCGCCCTCCCGCCTCCTCCAGCGGTGGTCCTAGACCCGATCGATCCCATCCCGGATCCTCCAAAGGTGATCCTCTCCGTTCCGGCGGTCCTTCCGCCGGAACCACCGCCGCCAGCTTCCATCCCAGGGATCCTTCCGCCTCCTCCGGCGACCGTCAATATTCTGCCGACTCCGCTTCCACCACCGCCGGCGACCGTCAATCTCTTGCCGCATGCGTTGCCACCACCGCCGGCGACCACGAATCTTCTGCCTCACGCGTTGCCACCTCCTCCGGCGACCGTCAATCTTCTGCCTCACGTACTTCCCCCGCCGCCGGCGACCGTGCGGAGCATCCCCGGACTGCTTCCTCCGCTCCCGTTGACTACAAAGTCGATTCCGGCCGCGCTTCCTCCTCCTCCAGCGTTCGTGATTCCTCCTTCGAATCAAATCATCATGCCGAAGCCTGCGCCACCGGGTCCACCGCCGTTCGTAGAACCTCCAGACTTTGAGGTGAAGTACGGACCACTCGACAACAAGCTTGACTGCACTCCTCAGGAAGCTCCAGATCCGAAGCTGGTCAATCCACTGGCGACACCGAATTCTGGTTACTCTATCCTGGGAGAGACGTACTCTCCACTTCTTGGAGCGGCAGATCCAGGTACGCTCTCTGGCGATCCATTCATGTACGCCCGCCAGGTGGAACGCCAGCTCCGCATCAGTCCAGGCAAGATCACCCTCCACGCACTCACACAAGTAGGTCTCTTCGCCCAGAACGTCTACGGTACCGTCTGGAATCCAGCGTTGATGGCTCCCCCTCCGGGAAGCAGTGAGTTTCTTCTGCCGGCTCTGGACCTCGGCGGTGGTGGTATCGGGGCGTTCGACAAGACGAACAAGGACAACCAGGAAGGGAAGACAGAGGAGCGCCAAGTCCAGATCGGCGAACTCGTTGATGCCGTCCTTGACAAGACGTTTGAAAAGGGGAACACCACTGGCAAGAACCTCGTGGGACCGAATCCGGGGTACGGTCCGAACAACGATGCCATCGCCCGCATCGCTCCGAGGCAGAGTCTCTCGCGAGGACTTTCTGCGGCCTTCGACAATGTCGCCGCAACCATCAGTTCAGTCGCCAAGAACGGTCTGAATCCTCCAAAGTCAAAGGAAGACCTGCTCAAGAAATGGGGGATGGCATTCGAGAATGGTGTCATGCCGATGCGTCTACGTGGAGATAATAAGTTCGGTTTCCGGACGTTCCAGGGTGGTCCAGGTGGAGGGCCGGGGGATGAGACGTCTCCAGATTCAGTGTACCTGCCTCTTTGCTTTACGGACCTCCGTCCCGTCGGGAATGTCTACAGGACAGTGTACTTCAGACCGATAATCACGAGCCTGACAGAAGGTCTTGCTCCTGAGTGGAACAAGGCGCAGTACTACGGACGTGTCGATCCTGTCGCTACGTATATGTCGACCACGCGCACGATCAACATGAGCTTTGAGCTACACGCGTTTGGTCCAGAAGATGTGAGGACTATTTATCAGAAGCTGCACTGGCTTTCTTCGATGGTATACCCTGAGTACGACAACAATCTTGTGTACAAGTCTGGACCGGTCGTTCGTATGCGAGTCGGTGATCTTGTCAACGCTGTCGGTCCCGAGGGTGGACGTGGTTTACCCGGGATCATCGAGAGTCTCGACTACGATTACTCAGAGTCACTCTGGGAACTCAAAGAAAACTACAAGCTTCCTCGACAGGTCAAGGTCACTCTTACGTTCACCGTCCTGCACGATCTCCCAATCGGCCGTGGAGCTGAGGGAAGGTTTGGCGGTATGGGTCTGATCAATAGCGATGGATTGTACGAGGCTAACCAGATTGATGGTGAGGTCCTTGTTGATTCGACGGCCTTCCGGCAGTTCGGCACGGGTGCACCTGTTCGATACAACACTCTGGCTAAAGCCAAAGACGAGACAGAGGAGTAATCGATGGCTAAGAGTCGCCACAGCGATACTGGATTGGTCGATGGGAAGCACTACAAGAGCTTCATCCTTCCCAAGGCGGCCGCGGGATTAAAGAATGTCGACCTCCTCCAAGGGGTCAAGACGACTGAGTACGTCTACAAGGCTGCCGATCGACTTGACCATGTTGCTGCCAAGTTTCTCGGTGATGATCAATACTGGTGGGTGATCGCCCTCGTCAACGGAATCAACTATCCATTCGCGTCTGGTGGTCTGGTACCAGGACGTGTGCTTAGGATCCCTGTCTTTGTGAAGGACGTCCTTGATAAGCTGTTGGGGTGATGCATGCCTTACGAAAATCCAGAACATTTTCAGGTTCAGGGGAAGGATGATAAGCCGTTCGCGCTCGTCTCTCAGGCGGCCGTTGAACTTCTTGAAGGGATCCTTCCGGCTGAGAAGGCTCAGTCTGTCCCGTACATCTTGATCTGGCAGATCGATCCGTCGACAGGGAAAGCCAAAAACAGTCCATTGTCCAATGGGTATTCCGAATTCCCCCTCAGCCTTGCATACGTCGAGCCACCGAAATTCGGAGCACAAGTGGGTGCCGAATTCAGGTTCCGGGAGCGTCCCCCAGTGTCGCTGGAACGCATCTCTATCAAGTCACAGAACCCACGTGGACTGATCATGTACCGGTTGGTAGAACTCAACTTCACGGTCCACCGTCCCGACGTTGTCTTTGGCGAACCAGCAGTTGACGGACATGATGCTTGGTCTTCCCTAGTCAACCTCGGTACAGTACACGCGCTTGAATACGGTTGGTCATCATCCCAAGGAGTCAAGAACGGTATTCTGAATGGTGAGGGATTCTCCGATCCCAACAAGGATGTTGCCATCACCGGAAGACAACAGGTCAGATTCGTCGTGACGAGCTATACGTTTACCATCCAACCGGACAATCAGATCAAGTTCGTCATCAAGGGATTTGAAGATGGTGAGTTCAACTTGCGTCAGGCAGAGATCGCGAAGAACCCGGCCACCGATGCTCAGAAGAAAGAATCTGGGAAGATAAAGATCAAAGAGAAGACCGATCCAAACTCCTACGACGGAAAGCCAATTAAGGATTTGATAAAGAAGCTTCAGGACGACGTGGCCGGAAACGCCACTAATGACAGGAAAAAAGGTGGTAAGGTCGTGTTCTTTGGAAAGCTCTTCGACGTCGTCTTTGCTAAGAAGATCGAAGAGGCGTACAAAGAGTTGGGCTATGAGCTTGAAGGAATCTTCATGGGGAGATTCAACGGTCGCTGCGGCACTCCGGCTCCGAAGTATGGTTCGACCAGCATGAAGGACGCTCCTATCTCAGACTTTACGTTCCCGCTTGACGACATAGAGAAACACTTTCGGGAACTCATCAAAGCTGGAGCTCAGTTGACGCTTCATAACTTCATTAACTCGTTCCTTCGTTTGTTCGAACAGCAACACGTCTGGGACAGGAAGGATGGAAAGAACGACAAGGACACGACCGTCCCTCAGATCCACATGCGAAGTATCCAACGTCGGGACCGCGGTGGCAAGTTGAAGGTGTCGTTTCATATTTTCGATGCGACCAGAGAGTTTACCAAGTTTACCAAGGACGATTCTCAAAAGCTTCCGAAGGAGAACCAGACCAGGGCAAACATTAAGAAGATCGTTCAAGACAAGGGAATCCCGTTCGTCTCTCTTGTACGCGCCAACTCGTTTGTCAAAGACTGTAACTTCGACACAGTGATGGATGAGCAGCAGGCCGGTATTCTCATGCGTCGGGCTCTGACCGAATCTTCGACACGGCAGGCAAAGGTTGAGAACGCCGACCTGGCATCAAAGGAGAATAGGCTCGTCGGGGCTGTACAACTCTTCTCCCCCGTCATCAACGGGAATATCACGATGATTGGGAACTTCGTCTTTGATGTCTTCGCCCTCATTTGGATAGAGTTTGGAGTCAGGCAGTGGGATGGTCCTTTCAACATCGCCGAGAAGGAAGACCTCATCACGCGTGGTGATTTCACCACGACTCTCAAGCTTTACTCCGCCGGTACTGACCCACTCGGGACCAAGGCGTCCAAGAAGTAAACCTCTCGTCACATCATATGATAAGATGGTGGCATGTACAAATTCATCGATGGGTACCTCGATCGCTCCCATCATTACGAGATCTTTCAGGACGGAATCGTTACTTCTGGCAAACATGATCCTCTTATCCGAGTTAGAGTTCCGGAACGTATAGTCTGTTTCGATTCACGGAAGATCTTCGCTCTCGGTGTAGAACAGGACTCTCTTTACCCTAGTCCTGTATACGACATTAAGCTACTATACAGCCACGATGGAGAGCTCTCTCGCCTGGTTCGTAGCATCGATATCCCGATCCGTGGGGATTACCTTGAGCTGGAGAAACGCTTCTCTGCGCACACCAAGGCCATTGTTGCAGGTAAGGTGGATGTGGAGACGATCCCACTCCGAGAGTTGATCCCTGATGATCTTCGCCACGAGTATATGTACGCTCGACTCTCGGCGATGAGACAGCTTTGGGAGAGGTTGACCGAGAAGGACTTGGTCAACTACGAAAAGAATGTGTATCCGATCTACCAGGACATTCTCATCATCGAGAAAGCTGGGATAAAGATCGACGAGACGTATGTCGCCTCACAGCTTAAGAGGAATGACTTGGCCTCTCATGAGGACAGTTTTTTCAAGAACATTATTGGAAACACGAAGAACGGCTTCGCGAAGACGAAGATAAGTCCAGTCGGTTCGAAGACTTGGCGGCTTCGTGTGGAGGGTGGATTCAATTGCATGGCGATCCCACATGGCGTATGCCGCAAGGCGATCGTTAGCAGGTTCGATGGAGGTACAATCACTACATTTGATTTCAATGCTATTGACTACCGTTGTCTGGTAAGGGCGACAGGCGATGACAAGTTGAACGAATTCTACGGTGGGTGCCGAGACTTTCACACTCGGACCGCGTCAATCCTGGGGGAAGTGACGCCAGAACTGCGAGTGTCAACAAAGAAGATCGCCTACACACACATCTACGGTGGATCGACCGAGACCCTCCAGAAACAGACGCTTCTTCCCAGAGCAGTCCTCGCCGAACGAATACAGAAACTAGACGTGCTGTTCGCCCCAATCACCGACTTCAGGAAGCGCTTGAGCGACCAATCGAGGATCGACGGCTTCCTCATCACTCCTGGCGGTCACGTCGTGAAGATTGAGAAGGGAGACCACGATGGCAAGATCATCGGACTTTTCGGCCAGACATACAGTTCGTCAATCTTCAATGTGGCGGTGAAGGTTGTCAACAACATTTTGAAGATTAGGAATAGACAGAGTCGGATAATCTTCACTGTGCACGATGAGATCGTGCTTGATCTCCACCCTGACGAACGGGAGCTATTGAAAAATCTGGCAGATGCAATGGAAGTGGCGACAGGATTCGTGGTCAAGGAAAAGGAAGGGAAAAGCTATGGCGAAGCAACCGACTGAAGAAGAGATCATCCAAGCTGCCGAACGTCTCACGGGATTTTTCGACTTCCTTCCCGAACCGCGAAGGGACCTGGTTCGAAAGATGATGGATGGTCCCGTCGGTCAGCAGTATTCGACGTGTCCAGCCTCCTCGAGGGATGACTACCACAGCTGCTTCCCAGGTGGTCTCCTTATCCATTCTCTGAACGTAATCAGAAACTTGAACAAACTGTCAAAGGCACTCTGCCCAGGGAAGTACACTGATTCTACCCTCATATTCGTCGGGGCGTTCCACGATCTCGGGAAGGTGGGAGATGGTGAACAGCCGTACTACGTCCCGAATCCGTCAGATTGGCACCGGCAAAAGGGCATGCTCTATGAGGTAAACAAAGAGTGCGTCTGGATGCCGACCTCTGAACGAGGCCTCTATATCCTCCAGAAGCACGGGATTGAGGTCACTTCTGACGAATATCTGGCGATCCGACTGAACGACGGACAGTATGATGAAGCTAATCGTGGATATCGGATGAAAGAACCAGGGCTTGCGTTGTTGGTCCACTGGGCTGACATGTGGTCGTGTCAGCAAGAGAAATAGTCACTTCAAGTCTAAACCCGAGAGGTGGGGCTACTTAAGTTGAGAAGTTCCGTCCTCTATATCTACGGGAGTCCAGGATGAAAATCAAGAGATCAGTTTTGGAGAGAATCATCCGCGAGGAGCTCGCCAATCACATTCACGAGATGATGGAGGCTGCCCCAAAGGACAAAGAGGACACCGAAGTCGTCGACGCTTCTGCCGAAAAGAAGAGTAAGGAGAAGCCTGGCGGGAAGGGCGAAGAGAACCCGACAAAGCCACAAGGCTCCACCGGCGTGAAGCAGCCAGGTGGAAACGTACCTCCGGAAGTTCAGGTGGCTGACGAGCCAGAAGCTGACGATGAGCTCGCGACCGACGTCGCCACTCCTGACGAAGAGGAAGATCCAGCAGAGATCACCGGAGGCAAAATCTCCGACGAGATCGCTGGTAAGACTATCCAGTCCATCTCTATGGAACCGAAGTCCAAGCTCCTGCCAGGTGCTATGGAGATCGCCATGACCTTCAGAGAGATCCCGGATCCGCTCAAGATCCTGATCACGAAAACGGGGCAGGTGAAATTCCATTTCAAATGGCTTCACAACGAGCTCTGATGCCGTTTAAGTCTGATCAGCAGAGGAAATGGATGTTTGCGAACGATCCCGAGATGGCAAAGCGTTGGGCAAAAGATGAAGCTGAACGGAACGGCCACGAAGGATTTGAGGTACAGGACGCCTGCCACGATATGGACCCGCTCGACATTCGAGAGATGCCGCATCTTCAAGCCGATATAGAAGCGGGTGGCAAAAAGCTGCATATCGTCGATCTTCGGATCGAGCGGTATCCGATCACACAGGTTGAAAAGCAACGGATGATGCGTGCATTCGCCAAGACGGGACTAGTTGGTGACTTCAACGGGGAACTTCTTCACTTTCGTCCGGACGGTTCGGCTGACGTCATCGACCAATCTGCCGCTGCGCAACTTCCGAAGTTGCCAAACGGATGGGACAAGATCATGAAGTTTGTCTCTGAGGCTCACGTCGGTAACCGGTTCATTCCTGACGATGACGAACCGATGCTAGAGCCGCTAGCTGTCGCCGGAGATGGTCCCAGCATCCTCAAGGTCTTCATCCGGGAGAACGATGGTAGCATCCCGAAGAATCAAGATCTCCCGGATCCAAAGAAGGATGGACAGGAGTTCAAGAAGGTCGGCGTGACATATGCGGTTCAGATGGACGAGCCGTTCACGGTCAAGACCATCGAGAACGACACGGCTGAAGCCAAAGCTGGAGACTTCCTATGTAAGGGACCGAATGGTGACATGTGGCCCGTCGACCAAGAAGTCTTCAAGCAGACCTACAAGCCTGCCTCACCCAAGCTGGAAAATGTCTTCAAAAGGAAGTGATACATGTCTGACCTGAATCTACCTGACATCCCGCTCGAAGCTGAAGTCCCCGTCGATGTCGAGGACGTACGTGACGAATCTCTCGGTGCTGCCTCCTACGCCTTCATCGGTTCCGGACAGGGCGGTGGACGTTTGGCCGAGGCGTTCTTTAAGCTCGGATACCGGAAGACAATCTGTGTCAACACCGCGAAGCAGGACCTCGCCAGCCTCACGCTCCCTGATGAGCAGAAAGTCCTCATCTCCGCGGGAGAGCAGGGAGCTGGGAAGGACATGAGAGTCGGAGAGGAGGCTGCCGCTAAGGCCCAGCAACAGATCTTCGAGCTCGTCAAGAAGAAGTTCGGACAGATCGATCACATCTTCATCTGCATCGGTGCCGGCGGTGGTTCAGGTGGCGGATCCAGCCTGGTCCTGATCGAGACGGCCAAGAAGTACCTCGTCTCCATGGGAATCGATGACGTTGACCAGAAGGTCGGGGTGGTCATGTCGCTTCCGACCAATGGTGAATGCGCTTCTCCGAACGTCGCCAAGAATGCCCAGTTCCTGGCCGATGCTCTCTGCAAGTTCGCAAAAGAGAAGCTTATCAGCCCGCTGATCTTCGTCGACAACGACAAGATCCAGAAGATGTACCCGAAGCTGACCGTGAAGGAGTTCTGGCCCACCGTCAACGCGACCGTGGCCGGACTCTTCCACGTCTTCAACCTGATCCCCACCAAGGATACGCCATACACCACGTTCGACGCGGCCGATTACGGTTCTCTCATGCGCGCCGGCGGGTGCATGATCATGGGTGTGACCTCAGTGCGCGACTTGAAGGATGCCAACGGCATCTCCTCAGCCATCCGCGGGAACCTTGAGAAGACCCTCCTCGCTGAGGGATTCGATCTTCGTACGGCCACCCACGCCGCCGCGATCGTCCTTGGTGGTAAGAGCATCTTTGAATCTGCTCCAGGTCTCATGGGCGCCATCGAGGGTGGGCTGGACACCCTTGCCGCCATGACTGGCAAGGCGATGGTGCACCGTGGCATCTACGAGGACGACAAAGACCGACTGGCGGTCTACACTATGGTCGGAGGGCTCGCCTCTCCGGACAAGAGGATCAAGGCGCTTGGACGCCACCAGGCTCCGAAAGGGGACGAGAAGACTGAATCGGCGATGCCGGCACCGAAGTTTGGCAGCAGACTTTACGACGAGTGAAATAGGGAGCCGAGCGAATGCCAAAGAAGCCCGTTCAGACATACGACTTGATCGATCAGAAGCTTGATCTCTTCAAGGAACATTTCGACAATCGCATGGGAATGGTCGGGAAAACTCTTGAACGGATGGACGAACGTCTCGATAGAGTAGATGTTACAATGGGAAAGCAACAAGGGATCCTCGAAGAACATGTTCGAAGGACCAATCTTCTCGAGGAAAAGATCGATGACGAACGGAAGTCGATCGAAGAGAAGGTCGAACCGTTCAAGACACAACACGTCCAAGTCAAGTTGCTTATGAAGATCGGTGTGGCCATCATTGCCGCTGGTGGGCTTGGCGGCGCAGGATTTGGTATCAAACAGCTCATCTCAGCTATCTTTGGCGAGTAAGAGGTCGGTATGGCCAAGCAGAAATTCCGCCCGCCCAATGAAACCCAAGGACGCGGGTTCCGTGGTGGTCAGGGATTCCCCGTACCGATGGATATGAAGATCGGCTTCGGGGACGAGAAGTATGGTGAATTCGATGCCAGCATCGACGAGGATTCGTTCCTTGAAGACATCGTTGTAAACGTGTCTGCCAGGGTTACCGGTGGACAGCTCAAGAAGAAGGCGAGGTCTAAGGACGTCGTCTCCAAGAAAGGTTCTCCTCTCGACATCGTGGTCAAGAATGTCCTGGGTGGCCTACTGGGGGAAGCCGATGAGCAGGGCCCAAAAGGGCCACCGAATGGCATCGCCCACATCGAAGATCTAAAGCCTGAAGAGTTCCTGAGGTTCCTTGAGAAGTACAGAGACCTGCCACTGGATGGCGGACTCGAGGTATCTGAGAAGGTTGATGGCTCGGCGCATATGTCTTTCGGCGTCAAGGGTGGCCAACTCTGGACCAAGAGTAAGAATGGTACCGTCAAGATGTCTGCAGACGAGTATCCAGATCAACCGATGTTCCGCGCCTTGAAGCAGGCCCACTGGGCGCTACAAGAACTGACAACAAAGCTCCCGGAAGGTGTGACGTTTGCCTCCGATGTACTTTACACTCGCATTCCGAATTCGATCGAGTACGGCGACAACAGGATCGTGGTGCACGGAGTTTCTGGAGGAAATGGTGTCGAGGCCAAACAGGTCATTGATCAGCTGTCTACACAGAGTCTTTCTGACGGTGACCAGAATTGGAAGATCGAGTTCAAACGTGTCTTATCTCCAGATGAAGTTATGGTTGACGTAAAGGAGGAGTTCAACTCCATCTCCGAAATCTACGACGAGCTGAAGCGACTCACACCCAACAAGTTGAAGGCGGTTGGCAAAGGACCGTACAAAGCCGCTCTCGCCAAGTTTCAAGCAATCCAGATGGCGCTAAAGAAGAAGCTTGTAGGACAACTCCGTGGCAAGAGTTCGGCCTACGGTCCAGAGGGTGGTGACGTCGAGGGACTGGTTTTCCGTGACCTGGAATCGGGTGCGATGACGAAGTTGGTCGACAAAGAATATTTCACCAAGTTGAATAAGTTCCTCTGGCGGTACCGTGAGATGCTCTATAATGGAGTTAAGATCGGCGACCAGTGGCAATTCGGGATACTCCAACGCTTCCGGAATGCGATCGCCGACAATGTCCTCGGATCGGCCGTCGCCAAGACACCTGGTTTCGTGGGACAGTTGAAGAAGTTCGGGTATGATCTCGAGTACCCTCCTGGGGCTAACACTTCTGACAAGAGAGCAGATTTCCTTCTCTCACAGTACATTCAGAAGAATGGTCTCATGTCGGGTGACTACCTGTCTGGATTTGTGAAAGAGCTGTACACCGTCGCCGACGACTTCAAAGATCTCAGGAAGGAATGGGATACCAAGAAGAATGGTAACCTGACTCACCATGTGAAGGATGATCTCGGACATGTCATCAAGTCCATCACGATGGATCAGATCATCAAGGACAGAACAGAAGAGGCGTTCAAGGGTATGGAAGAATTCCTGCTCGGAACTGGGAAGGCAATCGGTGAGATCGGCAAGATGAAGGGAGATTTAACAAAGAAGACCGCGCTGCTCAAGCTCATGATGGGACAGGGAAGATTGGAAAAGTTAGCGACAGAGGCTAGCCCAGGACTCCGCGAATCTGAGTCGCGTGTCGGATCCATCGAACCGTTGGTCCAGAAGAATATGCCGTTGCTGGCGAAGCATGGGTTTGACATAACCCGTCCGTCCGCCGATTGGCTTCCGAACGCCATCGGATCAGGAGCTTCAGGCACTGCATACAGCATGAAGGACGGTCGCGTTCTGAAGATCACTACTGACGATACTGAAGCTCGGGCTAGCAACCACCTCAAAGGAAAGAAGCTCAAGTACGCTGCGCGAATCGACAACGTCTTCAGGTTCAAAGAAGAGCACGGTATTCCGGGTCGTCCTGTGAAGATGAAGTACTACGGGATCGTCCAGGAGAAAGTTAAACCTCTTTCGTCACCTGTCAAGCAAGAGCTAACAACCATCCTTCGACTCGCAGAAGATCTATTCGGATTCGGTTGGATCACTAATGGTCGTGAGAAGAACGAGGCGCACGCAAAAGAATCTATTGCTGGTAATCCTGATCTGACGGCAGATATCACGCGCCTTCTGAAGGGTATGAAGCAGCTCAAGCTCTGGGACATGCTGGAAGAGCTTCAGACCAATGGGGTCGAATGGCAGGACCTCCATCCCGGTAACGTCATGATGCGCGGGAAGGACCTGGTCGCCATCGATCTTGGTGTCTCCCGCTCCCCTGGAGCAGAGCCAGATATCCTTGAATCAATCCAGTACCTAGGAGAAGCCAACACTGGCGACGTAAAGTCAATTCTCAATAAGTTTGAACCTCTCCTTGCGAAGAACGGTATTAATGCCGGTGCGGAACTGGGGTCCGGAAGTCAAGCGATCGTCTTCGACGCCGGTGGAGGGAAGGTCCTGAAGATTACTGAGGATCAGTCGGATGCTCAGGCCGCCCTCAAGGCGAAGGAATCTAATCTAAAGTACGTCGCCAAGGTCTTCAATGTCTTCAAGTTCCCCGGGGAAGACTACTACGGAATCGTCCTCGAGAGACTGGCCCACATTCCTGGTTCTGAGAGCGCTCCTGAGAGCACGAGCGGGGAGGCGGCGATCTTGGAGGAAGCCATTGACGAGTCTTTCCTCTTCGCTGCTTCGCGGGGAAAGTTCATCCGTTCATGGCAGGAAGCTTTCAAAGCGATGAACGCCATTCTCAAGACCAGAATGTCTCTTGTCGGGACGCTCGCCGGTCAGGACATGCAGGAGAACTTCGCCGCTTCGATCGCCACACTCAAGAAGTACAACATCGATAAGATCATCGACGACATCGGTGCAGTCGGGATTGAGTTCGGTGACTGGCACACGGGCAACATCATGAAGCGGGGATCTGATTACGTTCTCGTCGATCTGGGTTACTCGAAGGTCCACGGTGGACGTGAGCCGGATGTGCTCGAAAAGAAGGTGGTCGAGGGGGTGCTGAAGACTCTCCGAGAGGCACGGGCTGACCAGGTAGGGGTTACCATCGGTCGCTTCCAACCGTTCCACAAGGGTCACGCAGAGATCATCCGTGGACTCGCCAAGAAATTCGACAAGGTCATCGTCATCGTGGCCGGGAATACCAAGGACAAGAAGAATCCGTTCTCCCTCGAGACGAGGATGCAGTTGATGCAGAAGTCTCTACCGGACGTCATGTCCAATGTGGAGATCCACAAGGCTGAGTACGGAGGGAAGGGAAGCGGGTACATTCCGGGAGTCCTCTCAGACATCGTGAAGAACAAGAGGTCTTCGGTCGAGGCAGATACTGCCATCCACATTCTGGTCGGTCCGGATCGGTTCGCCGAGATCAAAAAGCAGTTGGACCACGCCAAATTGGCCAAGGAGCAGGGGACCGAATTGCTATTTGATCCCAACATGGCTGAGCTCAACCAACTCCCTGGGGTCAAGAATGACGACGATACGGATCGGATCTCCGGCACCAAGGTGCGTGAAGCTCTCGTTGCCGACCAGAAAGACGTCGTCCAGAGCATGATGGATCCACATCTGGTCTCGAATCCTGCCGACTTTGAGAATCTCTACGTTAAGATGCGTTCGGAACTGACGGCAGGGTTGGCGGGAAAGCGAGCACGACCGACCGATCCAAATCCCGCAGGTCTTGAAGAAGATCTGAAAGACATCGGAAGCGAAGCAGGCGTTCAGGTCGTCCTTCAGGCGAATGCCGAGAAGCTCTTGGCTTCACCGTGGAAGATCGACGTCAACAAGCTTACCCAACTCGGATCTGGACAGGAGGGGATCGCCTACGACATCGGAGGCGGGAAGGTCATGAAGGTCTCGGCTGACGAGAAGGAAGCCGAGACCAGCTATGGCATCAAGGGCAAGACGAACCTGAAGCACGTCGTCCATGTCTTTGATGTCTTCCGCTTCATGGACACCCCTGGCATCGTGCAGCCGGTCTACTGTCTCATCACCGAGAAGCTCATCAAACTGACTGCACCCGAACAGAAGGAATTCGACGACGTCACCGACGAGTGTCAGGCGCAGATGGGCAAGAAGCGGTACATCGACGCCGTCTGGACCGGAGACTGGAACCACTTCGTCCAAGAAATGCGATCTGCCTTCCAGGAAGACATCGCCAAAGAGTCGCACCTGCCGCCCGACCATCCACGTCTTGTCAGGGTCCTCGAATCTCGCATGCAGAGATACCTGCCGATCATGCAGAAGTTCAAGATGTCCGACATGATGTCCGAGCTAAAGGGATTGGGGATCAAGTTCGCCGACTACCACGGTGGAAACCTGATGAAGAGGGGAGGTGACTATGTCATCAACGATCTTGGCCGTTCGGAATCTACCAGCAATAAAGTACCACCGATGATGGAAGACATAGTCTCCAAGATCATCGAGGACTTCGGATTCGGTTCGTCTGCCGTCGGAATGAAGGCTGGTAGCTCCGCGTGGTCGACTTCCAAGAACCAAGTCGATCCTAATTCCAAGGAACTCTGGCAGAACCAACTCAATCGTATGGAACCGTTCCACTCAGGATCGGCGGACATTAAGAGACAGAAGTGACTCTCCTCCGCATCAACCTGAAAAAAGAGAAAAGGAAATTCAAGAAAGCCGTAGCTATACGCACGGCCGTTTCCCCTGATCTCATCTGGAATCCATGGTCGCTTGAAGCTTTACTTGTTTCATTCGAGAGACATGTGAGACGGGTCGGTCGCGGGCCTGGAGAAAATAGGTCCGTCGCCGAACCGACAGCTCCGACCTTCGGCGGTGAGATCCAGGGACCGAACACCCATTATGATGTCGACAATGTCGGAGCTTTGTTCGAAGTGAAGGGTCTCTCTGGATACGAAAGAACCATCAATATCGGAGGGGAAGGGAATTCGCTTGTCACAGACTTCACTTCTCAGATCTGTCTAGTGGTCGGAGAATTGAGAGAGTTCAAGAAGGTGCTAGACATACTCGATAGAGTGACAGCTCGCGCCGTCCTGACCGAAGGATTCAGCATCCAACGCTTCAACGATTTCTTCGAAGAGCTAGTGCCCAAGTTGGAGACCGGAGTGGAGATCGCCCGCGGTACCGTCATCCATGCCGTCGATCAGTTCGAGAGGATCACCAGGTTCATGATCAGGGCGAAAGCGGAGCTTGAAATTTCCAAGAAGAAAATAGGTAGCGTGATCTTTGACTACGAAGGAAAGACGTTACTCTTGGAACAGGCGTCTTCAGAACTGCAGCTGCAACTGTTAAGAGATGTCGGCGTACCTCCTGAAGAGATTGCTCGGAAGTTCTTCTTGATCATCGGTCAGAAGATTACTCACCCATGGCTGACAAACTACGGTAGATTCAGAGAAGCCTGGGAGAACCTCGCCCAAGCCGCCGACGTCTTAACGGCGGCCACCGACGGGTTGCTTGTCGTGCATGAAGAGTACGGCTGGTTCCTCATACCTCTCAGCGAGGTCAATACTCGGTTGACTTTCGATTCCATCACCAGGCGATCTCTGCGCTTTCGTCTCAATGCTCTTCCTCCGAAACCCGTAAAGAACGTTCAGAAAACGATCCTGAGGTGTATCAGTGCCGTCGTGGAATGTTGAATGGGTCCGGGCCAAAGAGTATGTGCTCCTGAATTGTGAGTGCACGCCTATCCTTCTCAGTCAATCGTCAAAGCCTGATCTCTCATGGCTGATGAGTCGGATGGAAGAGCTAAGGATCCCGATTTCGTATACTAAGAATCTGGAAAAGATCATCTTTACCAAGATTCCCAGGGGACACCACGGCGATTACCAGGGAGACATCATTCGCCTGGCGGCAGATAAGAAGACTGCACCGATCCTAGACAAAGTTTTCGTTCACGAATTAGCTCATCATGTCGACGATCACGAAGACATCTCTTCTGACGATCTCCTGATCAAGGAGAAAAAGGTTGCTTCCAAGTACATGGACGATGCCTATGCCAGGAAGAACACGAGTGAATATCTAGCTGTCGGGTTTGAAGTCTACTACCTCGGGACCAAGGAAGAGAAGAAGAAATTGAGGGCCAAAAACCCACGCCTCTACCGTGCGATCGCCGCTTTACACCGGAAATTCAGTCGCATGTGAAGAGGCTCACTTGGCCTCCTGATGCCTAATTAACATGTGCGCTTTCAAAGCACAAATCACTGAAGACACCAACACAAGGACACAAAGCAATGGACGTCAACGCACTCCGTGAACGCCTCGCCAATATGAACCGGAAGACCTCGAAGGGAAACGACATCTGGAAGCCGAAGGATGAGCACCAGGTTCGCCTTCTCCAGTACCCGCACGGCGACGACCCCTTCCTCGAACTGAGTTTCCACTACGAGATCGGTGATTCTCCCCCGGTCCTCTGCCCACTGCAGTTTGGCAAAGAGTGTCCGATCTGCAAGTTTGCAGATCTGCTCAAGGCCTGGAAGGACGAGAACGGCGAGGATAAGCCGGAGAAGATGCGCAAGCAGGACTTCGAGCTCTTCAAGAAGATCCAGGCCAAGGCCCGCGTCTACGTGCCGATGGTCGAGCGTGAGAAGGAGTCTGAGGGCGCCAAGTTCTGGGGTATGACCCCGGCGCAGGCCCAGCAGGCCCTGGAAGTCTGCCTTGATGGTGACCGTCTTGAAGCGCTCGGGCTCGAGAAGGATGACGCAAAGAATGGTCTCCGCATCCTGTTCGACGTCGACAAGGGATACGACCTGGCTGTGTCGTTCGCCAAACCGGGAGAGAAAGGGAACGCCAAGACGTTCACCCAGATAACCGTCAAGGGTCGCATCAAGGGGACGCCGCTCGCGAAGGACAAGGCGTCTGTCAAGAAGATCATGGACAGCGTGAAGAAGATCACCGACGTCTTCCCGGAGGTCTCGACTGCCGAGGTTGACAAGATCTTCAAGAAGTTCGTGGGAAGCTCGGCAGCTGAAGCCACCCCTGAGGGTGGGACCGAGAAGTACGCCAAGACCGAAGAGGTCAAGGCTCCGGCGAAGTCGAACACGAAGGAAGATGCCAAGGTGTCAGGCACTCGTTCGATCGACGACGCCTTCGGTGACATGCTCGCCGACGACGCCACCTGATTCAAACGAGCGAGGGGACTCAACATCCCCTCGCTTTCTCTCGTTCAAGGAGGAACGACATGCCACAGTTTTACGTCGTGAAAGGGATCGGTGGAGGATTCGACGGTCTCGTGATTGAAGGCGAGTCTCTGGCTCACGCAGATCTGATTGCCGTCCAGAAGATTATCGATCGTGATTCTGTCGTTGGTGACAGGAATGTCGCCCTCCCGATCCCGAACAAAGGTCTATTCATCGGACGGGAGTTTCTCGATGAGATCGAAGATCCTGGGATTCGTGAATTCTCGTCGACAAACCCGTACGGAAAGCTACAGCTGGAGGGGAGGATGGACTGCGGCGGATTGCAGGTTGTCTACGCTCAGTACGAGCTCACCCTGACTGTCGTCGTCACCGACATGGTGGCAAAGAGGACGGTCCTCTCACAGAACTTCTCGAAGGACTTCGACAAGGTGAAGGCGAAGATCGAGGAGTGTCTCAAACAGGCAGATGCCGAAGACTTGGTCTTCCAGCTTCGCGCCCTCAAGGAGGCCGAAGTCAATGGCTAAGAAAGACAAGGAAGAGAAAGAGTCCAAGAAGGACCGAGCACCAGTCGAAAAAGAACTCGATTCCCTCAAGCTCAGCAAGCTTCTCATCGGGGAACTGAACAAGGACCAGGACAAGACGGGGAAGGTCGCCTGGTGTCTTGCCACTGACGAGGACAACCCGACCGAGGTGAAGGAATTCATCAGCACAGGGTCGGTCCTTCTCGACTACATCATCTCCAACAGGAAGAACGGAGGGATCCCGGTAGGGAAGCTGACCGAGATCTCTGGTGAAGAGGCGTCTGGTAAGTCGCTCCTCGTCGCTCACCTCATCGCCGAGACCCAACGTCGTGGCGGCATTGCGGCGTACATCGACGTGGAGAACTCGGCTAACCCTGAGTTCATGGTCCGCCTGGGGGTGAACATCAAGGAGATGATTTATCTTCAACCACAGACCGTCGAGGAGGTCGGAGAGATGATCGAGAAGATCATCATCATGACACGTACCCGTGCTCCAGACAAGCTGGTGCTCATCGCCTGGGACTCCATCGCGGCGACCCCATGCAAGTGCGAGATCGAGGGAGACTTCGAGATAGGCATGGATCTGCAGCTGGCCAAGTCGAAGGTGCTCGCGAAGATGATGCGGAAGATCACCGAGACGCTTGGCAAGGAGCGGATCGCTCTGGTCTTCACGAACCAGTTAAAGACCAAGATCGGCGTCATGTACGGTGACCCGATGACTACCCCGGGTGGGAAGGCTGTCCCATACCATTCGTCTGTTCGTATCCGCCTGAACGGTGGTGCAAAGCAAAAGGACGACAAGACAGAGCAGATTTACGGGGTTCACACGACCGCCAAGATCGTGAAGAACCGCATGGGCCCACCGTGGCGTAAGTGCGAGTTCGACATCCTCTTCGCCTCAGGGATCGACGACGAGAGCTCATGGTTGCAGCGCCTTCACGAGTGCGAAGAGGTGTTCAAACAGGGCGGATGGTGTTACCTTTCCTCCTTCCCATCCGGGAAGATCCAGGAGAAGGGCGTTCACGCCGGCAAGGACCTCGGCATTTCTTTCCAGGAGAGCGGCTGGACAGAGATCCTCAAGAGACCGGAGGTCAGGAAGTGCGTCCTCGGTTTGCTGGAGAAACACATGATCGTCCGCTACGGCGAGAAGCCGAAGGATGTCCTACTCGATCCGGAATCTCTAATGGATTCAGAAGCCGTGCAGGAGGCGGTCGTCAATGGCGACATTTGAGCTCGACAAGTACGAGTCTGACCTGTATGAGGTATGGGTTCAGAAGCACTTGGACGAGTCCCATGACGGGCAGTTTCCGTACAGCGGAGCCATCGGCGGACTCTTTTCCTTTGTCGTGACCTGGACAAGCCTGGGAACGATCGTGAGTGTCCGCTGTGGACTCTGCGAATCAAAGTTGATTGGAAAAGAGACGAGCGAGAAGATGCACGAGAGGACGAACAAAGACTCGTACTCTCACTGTCTAACCAATTTCGACGACTGGTAACCAATGCCAATCTTCAAGCCAGCGCAGGTGATCCGATTCACCTACATCCAGAAGATAGTCGACGAAGACACCGGTGATCGTTTCAAGGAAGTATTCGTGCTCAATCCCAGCTGGCAGGGGAAGATGCACGGAATCGATCTGAAGCGCCTGACGGCTGCCGAACGGCAGGTTCTCACGGCGATCTTCGATCCAAAGACGAAGAAGGGGATGTCCCGCATCCCGATGGTGAATGACATCTTGAGGCGTATGAATCCGCGTCTTGAAGTGAAGAACCCAATGTCGTTCTACCAGAAATTCGTGAAGGTGTTCCTCAGGAACAAGGACGCCTACCGGGTGTACGAGACACCGAAGATGCTGAATGTTACGGTCGTGAAGCAGACGGAGGTCCAGGGTGGTGTCACCAATCCGACTCCTCTGTTCCATAAGGTCGAGACAAAGGCTCCGGTCGATCAGGCGGCCCGCATGGCCCTGATCAAGAAGGTCGCCGGTGAGAAGGGTGTAGGCGTGTCCTCGAAAGCCGCGGCCCCCGGTGGCGGAGTATTCAAGAAGATATGATTCTGTCTCACCTCTCGATGAAAGCCTTCCTGCTGCTCAAGGGCAGGAAAGAAGACACGAAAGGTCCGGCGTGCGGGAACAAGATAGGTTTTAATTCGGTTATGGTAGACGATGATGGGCAGATCATCAAGACCGCTCCTGTAAACTGTCCGACGTGTGTCTCGGTCATGAGAGGTCTCAATGTCGACAATTCCCAAGATCCTGATCATTGATGGACTCAACATCTTCATCAGGTGTTTCGTCGTCGTACCGACGATGGATACGAACGGCGATCCCATCGGTGGCATCGTCGGGTTCCTCAAGAGCATGAAGGCGCAGATCCGTGAGGTGCAACCAGACCGTGTCGTCGTGGCCTGGGACGGCGATGGTGGATCACAGCGTCGACGAGGTGTTTACTCAGATTACAAAGAGGGGCGTCGGGTACGATTAAACCGTGAGCTTGGTACCGAGGGTGCACAGATTGAACAGGAGAACATGAGGAGCCAACTGAAACGACTCAAACAGTTCCTCGAGCTCGTTGGCGCCGTCCAGATTGAAGTGGAAGACATCGAAGCGGATGACGTGATCGCGTTTCTCTGTAAGTTCGTCTTCGCCGACAACGAGAAGGTCGTCGTCACTTCAGATCGGGATATGCTCCAGTTGGTTGACAATCTGACGTTGGTCTATTCTCCGACGAAGAAGATGTACTGGACCCGTGCCGAGATGATGGAAAAGATGAACGTCATGCCGGAGAACTATATCTTTGTCAAGGCCTTGATGGGCGACTGCAGCGATAACATCAAGGGGATGGGGGGGATCGGGGAGAAGACTGCTCTCAAGCTCTTCCCTTTCTTGTCTGAGCATGAATCTAGTCTCGAAGAAATTCGGACTCATGCGGAAGCAAACGTCACCAACGGGCCTAAGTACAAGAGCATACTTGATCAGTGGGATCGTCTTCTGGAGAACGTACAACTGATGCAACTCTCACATCCAATCATCAGTTCGCAGTCTGCCAGGACGGTCAGGATCTCCGCCACTGAACAGAAACCGAAGTTTAATTTTACGGAGCTAAAACTTAACTTCGCCCGTCATGGGATTCAAGTCGTCGACCAGGACATGTTCTCAGTTCTCAAGGCGTACCAACTCCGGGCGACCGCGTCATGAGCATCCTCGATCAGTACTTTCAGATCTTCAGCGAAGGGGCGAGTGACCAACAGTTCCGCCAAAGGGCCATCGACATTGGTCGGAGGGTGCAGGTTGCCCTACGAAACATCCCCGTCGCCAAGTTGGGTGTATCCAAGGGGCCTGAGAAAAACATCGTGGTGAACATCGGAGAGCTTCTGACAGATCCTGAACTGACCGACCTCGATATCCATTTTGTCAAGAAGGTCGAGAATGTCGAAGCTGGCAAGAAGAATTTGGATCGACGGGCCCAGTTCAAGGGTGGGACGGTCAGTTCTCCAAACAAACGGATCGAGATCTACGTCGAGCTCCCACCCGATGTCGTCAGTAAGCTGACTCCAGAGAAGTGGAAGGGTCTTGTGGCATCACACGGCGAGAAGATCATGGATCGGGCCAAGGAACTCTTCTGGCACGAGTTCATCCATTACATGGACTATAACCGCATCCACCCACAGGATCCAAAAAGACGGAGCCAGGTCTTTAAAAAGAAGGGCGATGACAAAAAGTCTTACTTCAACAATCCCCTGGAACTTAATGCGTTTATACAACAGGGTCTCAGTAGGGTGGAAAACCATTTAACAAGCGTAGGCAGCAGGGCTGAGGTGATGAAGGTTATCGGGAAGTCGGCCGATGAATTCTACAAGACCATGCTCAAGCTTCTGTCCCCAGGCTTTGCCAAAAATTTGACTGACCAGAACAAGAACAAGTTGAAGAAACGGGTGGCCCAGATGTGGACGGACACAATGAAGCGGTTCGGAGGATGACGATGGAACCAGAGCAGACGGCAGCAGAGGTGACGGAAACTTTCTCGAAGATGGGAAAGACGTACCAAGAGAAAGTTGTGCAGGCTTTGCTGCAGGACTACCAGTTCGCCGAGCAGATGGCTGACGTCCTCCAATCGAAATACTTCGATCTCAAGTATCTCCAGGAGATCGTCCAGAGCTTTTACGATCACAAGAACAAGTACAAGACGTACCCGTCTCCTGACATCCTGGACGTGATGCTGACCCGTCAGGACGACAGCACTGACGCCGTCGTCAACCAGCAGGTTCGGGAATACCTCGATCGTTCCAAGAAGACCCCGCTCAACGGCGACAAGGGTTTCATCGAGGAGAGTTCACTTGAGTTCTGCAAGAAGCAGAGCTTGAAAGATGGACTCATGGAAGCCATCAACATGATGGAGAGCGGCAAGTTTGACTCCATTCAGTCCGTCATCAAGGATGCTCTCAACAAGGGTGGAGCCAGAGATCTCGGACACGACTACAATGAGGGGTTTGACTACCGTAGCAAGCGCTCCATCCGGAAGCCGATCTCGACCGGTTGGCCAACTGTCGATAAGGAGTTCAACGGTGGCTGGGAACGCCAGACTCTGACGACTTTTATTGGTGGCACCGGATCTGGCAAGTCCATGTTCCTGGTCAACTGTTCCGCCGCAGGCGTGGCACAGGGACTGAACGTTCTGTACGTAACCCTGGAGATGGCGGACTACAAGATCGGTCTGCGTCACGACTCGTACTTCTCAGGGATCGAGATCAACAGCGTCCCTGACCACAAAGAGAAGGTCGAGGCCGACGTCCGAGGCGCAGTTAAGGGTCGGCTCATGATCAAGGAGTTCGCCACCAAGACGGCGACCGTCCAGACTCTGCGAGCCTACATCCAGCGCCTGGTGTCCACCAAAGGATTCGTTCCGGACATGGTGGTGGTGGACTACGCTGACCTCATGCGTGGATCCCGTTCGTATGGCGACCACCGTTTTGAGTTGGCTGGAGTTTACGAGGAACTTCGCGCCCTTGCCCAGGAGCTGAACGTCGTCCTCATCACGGCGGACCAGACCAACCGCGGCGGCATGAACGAAGAGATCGTCACCCTTTCGTCCATCGCGGAGAGCTTCGCCAAGGCTACCGTTTGTGATGTGATCATCACGATTAGTCGTCGGATGGAAGACAAACAGTCGAACATGGGACGGCTTTTCATTGCCAAGTCCCGCCTCGGCCGGGACGGAATCGTTCTTCCGTTTACCCTCAACACCGCGACTGTCAAGGTCACCGTGCTTCAGCATGGGGATGATCCGATCGCCATGTTCATGGAGAACAATCAGAACAGGAAGGAAGTTCTCGCCGATCGCTACAATAAACTCATCTCTGGCAAGACCGGCACAGCCGACAAGTGAAAGGAGCTCAGAAACATGACCACGGAAATCTACGAGCCGGCTGGCTTTGCGCTGGAGATATTCAAGAAGAGGTACGCCAGACACGAGAATGAAAGCTGGCAGGAGGCATGCGATCGTGTGGCTTCCCACATGGCTGCAGCCGAAACGAACGGTCACGTCGCCGAGTACAAAGAACTCTTCAGTGACATCCTGAAGAAGAATCTCTTCTTTCCTGGCGGACGAATCTGGTACGGATCTGGCAGACCGAAAGCCCAACTCCTGAACTGTTTTGTCATACCTACGAAGGATAGTCGCGAAGGTTGGGGAAAAACACTCCACGACACTGTGGTGATTTCAGGAACTGGAGGAGGAGTCGGTTGTAACTACTCTCCCACCCGTCCGAGAAACTCAAAGATTGAAGGGACCGGAGGAATAGCGACCGGTGCCGTCAGTGAAATGCGGATGGTGAATAGCATCGGAGACGAGCTCAAGGCTGGAGGTGGTCGCCGTATCGCTCTGATGATGGCTCTGAACCTGACGCACGGAGACATCCTAGAGTTCCTCGACGCCAAGCTCGACAAGAACCAGCTGAACAACGCCAATGTCAGTGTCATCTTCGATGAGGATCCAGAGCGTTTCTTCAAGTTGGTCAAAGAGGAAGGTATCCTCGAACTCAAGCATAACGGCAAAGTCGTTGGCTCCGCTTCGGCCAAAGAGCTCTGGCACAAGATCGTCAGCAACGCGCTGAAGGGTGGTGAGCCAGGCCTTCTGAATGGCTACCTCGCCAACAAGATGTCAAACATCTGGTACTTCAGACCACTCATCTGTACGAATCCGTGTATCACCGGTGACACTCTTATCGCCGTCGCGGACGGGAGAAATGCCGTCAGCATCAAACAGCTCGCTGACGAAGGCAATAACGTCCCTGTCTACTCGACGAATGTCGAGACCGGGCAGGTCGAAATCAAGACCGGGCGGAACCCTAGAAAGACCGGCGCGTCGAAAGAAGTCTGGAAACTCACGCTTGATGACGGTTCTATTCTCCGAGCGACACCGAATCACAAGATTATGAGACTTGACAGACAGTATGTCGAGCTGAAAGACCTGAAGCCCGGAGACAGTGTGTTCCCGTTTAACACGTTCAGTTCGAACGGCTACAGACAGGTTTGTGGTACGGGTGCACAGATGTCAGGAGGAGCTCGCAGGAATCGTAGGCAGTACAGACTGATTAACGAGTTCTTCAACGGGCCGACGGACGCGAAACGCTTCGCTATCCATCACGCCAACTTCGACTGTACTGACGATAGCATCGATAACTTGAAGATGTTGGAACACGAAGAACACCGGCGTCTTCACACCGAGAAGATGATGGGAGCGAAGAACCAATATCATCGAATGGACGAGCAGTGGAAGAATGACTTCGCTTCTCACCCCGGAGAAGAGAACGGTCGTTTTTCGGGACACACGAACGAGGAACTTGTCGTCGAAGGACGTGAGGTCTTCGAAAAGAACGGGAAGTTGACGCAGGAACTCTGGGTCGAGCACGCGGAGAACAAGGGTCTTCCACAGTTTCTCGGCAACGACTTCCGATTTGGGTCATTCACGAATTTCAGGAACCAGGTCGTGACCAATCACCGGGTCGTCTCTGTCGAGTTTGACTGTCACGAAGATGTCTACAACATCACCGTCGATGACAATCACAACTACCATGTCGTCACTAGCGGAGACGGCGAAAAGAACGTCGTGTCTTCTGGTCTCTGCGTCAAGAATTGCGGGGAGATCTGGCTGGTCGAGTACGACTGCTGTGACCTCGGTTCGCTCGTGCTTCCTCGGTTCATCTACAATGATGGTGGTAAGCTGAAGATCGATCGTCCTCTTATGAAGAGGGTCATCAGCATCGCGATCAGATTTCTCGACAACGTCCTGACCGCGAACAACTACCCGATGCTTGAGATCAAGGAGATGTGTTCCATGATCCGTAGAATCGGTCTTGGTGTCACCGGACTTGACACGATGCTGATGGAGTTAGGGCTGAAGTACAACTCTTCCGAAGCTCTCGAGTACGTCGACAGCTTGATGAACTTCATCAAGAACTGCGCCTACGAGGCAGGTATCGAGCTCGCCAAAGAGAAGGGAAGCTTCCCGGCATTCGACGCCGAGAAGTTCCTGCAGAGTGGATTCATGAAGACCATGAAGCCTTCTATCAGGAGTGACATCCGAAAGCACGGGATCAGGTTCTGCGCTGGCCTTACCTTACCACCTGTCGGTACAGGTTCGATGGTCTGCAACGTCGACAGCGGGATCGAGAAGGCCTTCGGTCCGGCATGGAACCGCTGCTTCCGAGATGGGGACAACCTCAAGAATGAGATCGTTATCCATCCAATCTTCAAGAGGAAGTATCTTGCTGGAGAAGATGTCTCTCACTTCCAGACCGTCTGGGACCTGAGCATGCGTGACCATTTCGAGATGCAACGGGTCTGCCAGAAGCACATCGACAACGCGGTTAGTAAGACGATCAACCTCCCTCCAGGAACGTCCATCCAGGAGCTCTCAGAACTCTACATGGAGTTCTTCCCTGATCTCAAGGGTGTGACCGTGTACCCCGAGGGCAGCCGAGAGAACCAACCAATCACTCCACTCTCTGTTGCCGACGCAATCGCCCACATCGATGCCGAGGTAGCCGCAGGTCCAACCAGCGACGACTCGTGCCGTGGTGGGGTTTGTGATGTCCCGTGGGCCAAAGATGTGGTAAAATAAGAGCAGGTGTCAGCTAAACCCGGGTCAACACCATGGAACAAAGGTTTAACAAGAGAAACGGATCCTCGTTTGCGCGGAGCTTCTGAAAAGAATAAGGGGAAGAAAAGAACTGAAGAGCAGAAACGGAGAATAGGCATCGGTACTAAGTTGGCAAATGGCACGTCGATCATATCAGAGGGATTTCTACTTTTCCTGTTGGAATTCTAGCAAGCATTGTGAATGCCCTCGATAATCTTCAACCTTTGTGGGAAGAAGAAAATTTAAGGAATGGGTGATTGATGTTACCGAGACCAGATAAAATAGAAGACACGATTCTTGTGACTCACATGGGGTGTATGGATGGATCGGGGGCGATGATTATGTTCGTCCGGGCTGGTGGTAAAAAGGAAAATGTCCACTTCGTTGCCGCCGGGATGCTTGAAAGGTTCATCAAGAACGATCTCGACGGCTTCAAGGGCAAGTTCGTCATCTTCGCAGACATCGGTCTCGCTGGTGACAAGGGATCAAAATACGCAGATATTCTTGAGAAGCGCGGGAACTGTGTCCTGATTGATCATCATGTTACCTCTACTCACATGAAGGGCAAAGAGTGGTGCGACATTAGAATGGAGTCGTGCGGTACTGAGCTCCTCCGTCAATACTTGAAGCTTGAAGACGAGAGTTCGAAGGCCATGGCCGCGCTCATCCAGGATCACGACCTCTGGCTCCGGAATGACCCACGGTCGGTCGACCTGGCCGCCTTCACCGTGTTCGTTGGGCAGGACATATTCGTCGAGAGGTTCATGGATCGGGACGTGACGAAGGAGTTCTTCACTCCTCTTGAGACGGAGATGATGGCGATCATGATCCGGCGACGAGACCAGTTCATCGCCGCAGCAATCAGAAAGGTGATCGTGAAGGATGTCATCTGGGGAGATACGGATGAGAAGCTTGCCAAGGTCGGATACATTATCTCTCCAGAGATGAATGTCTCCCTTCTCCTTGACACACTCCTGATCGAGAAACCAGAGCTTGACATCGGATGTCAGATCAACTTCGAGAAGGGGTCGGTTAGTCTGCGATCTAATCGCGGGTACGATGTGTCCGAGTTCGCTGAATACTACGGCGGTGGTGGTCACAAGGCAGCGTCGGGTCACAAAATCGCAGATGAGATCATGAAAGGAATATTCGAGGAAATCCATGGCTGAGCATTGCATTGTTGGTAACAACTTCGATGACATCTATCGAGACCTGCTTCACGATCTCTCCTGGTCCCCGCAGTACATTTGCAGTCCTAGGGGGCAGAAGATAAATGAGAACCTTGCTGTCACTCTTGTTCTGAATGATCCCAGGGCCCGCCTTCTCAGTTGTCAGAAGAGGAACACAAACTACGGGTTCGCGGTCGGCGAGTTCCTCTGGTACTGGAACGGGAAGCAGGACCTCGAGACGATGCTGTACTACAACAAGAGGATGAAGGACTACTCTGACGATGGAAAGACCCTCAACTCAGCTTATGGGTTCAGACTCAAGGGGAGATTTGTTGGAGACGGATGTCCTTACATGAGCCAATGGGATGTGGCAAAAAAGACACTTCTTAGTGATTCTGATTCACGGAGATGTGTACTTCACATCAATGAACCCGAAGACCAGCATGATGCCGTTTCCGAAGGATCGAAGGATGTCCCATGTACCCTCTCCCTCCAGTTCTTCATTCGTAACAATCGACTCGACCTTCATGTGCATATGCGATCCAATGACGTGATGTGGGGACTGACCTACGATCTCTTCAGCTTCACTCTCTTTCAGGAATGCATGATGCTTGAACTTCGGAAGGAAGAGAAGTTCAAAGACTTGCAGCTTGGAAGGTATTATCACACCGCTGGTTCTCTCCATGTCTACGAACAACACTTTCAGCAGGCGATGGACATTGTCAACGAGTATGCCACCTCCATCGTCTACAAGATGCCAATGGAACCGTTCGAAAGCCTCGAGGACTTCGATAGATTAGGTGACATTGAACAAGCATTGAGGACTGGACTGAGTACGAAGATCGTCTCGAACAACCTCATAGCTGGATTGTGTGAATCTGCTGAGTGGATGGGAGACAAACTTCTTGATCATCGTGAAAAACGTGACAAGGAAGCTTTGAAGAAGATTGAGTAATTAGCCCATGGGTAAGAGACGGGTCTGTTACGTCGTTCACTGGTCTGACGCGACGGGATGTCCAGAGAGTAGAATATACCCAAAGCTTGGGATTGGGCTAGTCAAGTTTATCTCAGATATCGGGAAGCAGCAGACTGGCGAACCGGTCGTTGAGCGGATCGTCCTATCCGATCTGACCAAAGAAGAAAAACGAAAGCTAAAGGAGATACAAGATGGCCAATGAATTTCTTGAAACTGAGTTCCGCTGTCGGTGTCTAAAAGTCGTCGATGGAGACACGGTCGACCTTTGCGTCGACATTGGTTTCCACGTCTCTTTCACCGGTCGCTTCCGTGTTCTCGGGATTGACACGGCTGAGATGAATTCCAAGGATGTCACAGAAAGGGCCGTGGCACTACTGGCCAAGGACAAGGTAACAGAGTTACTCAAACCATCTCCGACGACCACTGGCTGGCCTCTGATGGTGCGGACAAAGAAGGACCCCGACAGCTTTGGTAGGTGGTTGGCTGACATCAGTTACTTTCTTCTAGACGGAACGAAGTTGGGCCTCGGCCCGATGCTGATCCTCGAAAGACTGGCGAAACCTTACAAGGGGTGACCGATGGCCGACCAAGACATGTTCGAAGACATCTTCGAACGACAGACACGTTTCATGGAAGAACTGCGAACCAGCGACAAGCTTCCAGAGTACCCGGTCGACCTGACGACCAAACCGGGACAACGTCTCATCAAGGAGACGATCTTCAACATGATCGAGGAGCTGGCGGAAGCCAGCTTCACCCTGAAGAACAGGATCCACCGTGTAACCGACGTCCGCGTGCTTGACATCCAGCACTACAAAGAGGAGCTAGGCGACGCCATGGCCTACCTCATTGAGGTGTGCATCCTCTCAGGGTTCACACCACAAGAGATCTACGAGGAGTACAAACGCAAGAACGCAGTCGTCTCTGAACGGCTGAAGAACGGGTACTGAGATGGACTTCGAACCAAACGTCGGACGAATCGTTGTAGAGGTAGACAACGCCGATACTAAGACCGATGGTGGTCTCTACATTCCGGGCAGTGTCGAACGGAACGGTGTGGTGAGGGGCACGATCAGGGCGGTCGGTCCGACCAGACTCGTCGACGGGGCCCCTACTGCTCTTCTTCTTTTCGTCGGGGATCGGGTGATGCTCGACCCGATTGGTGCGCCGAAGTTGAAGATCGAGGGGAAGGAGATGGTCCTCCTCCGTGCAGAGGACGTGGTAGGCCGTCTTCCTAGGGTATGATCAACGATCAGGAGGCGTACAAAGAGAGTGTGGCTCAGACCATGATGGTTACCAATCATCTGTTCTACCACGCTATCCCGTTTGATGCCAAAGAGCTTTCTCCAAAAGAGCAGCTCACCCATGGCGATGTGCGTCTCACTGGTCTTCCCAAAGAGATGAGTCTAGAATTGAAGAGCGACGCCTCCTCCCCCGGGAGTGTTTGCATCTCCGTTGATCAGCTTGCCTCATTCGATAAGCGGGGGAAATACGTTTGCTCTCAGCGAGCTCCAGACGGAAAGTACTCCCATAGACTGACATGGGTTTTTGATACTGAGTTCGTGCATGGATACCTCAAGTCAGTCCCTCAAGCAAATCCGATTGAACGCGCAGTGTATTCAGGAATAAGTAGCTTCTACAGGATCTTCATTTTCAAGAATCAACTCCACAACGCTGAGACATTAGAATCATTCGCGAGGCTGGTCAGATGACAACTCCAAGGCTCACCAAGGTGTTCAAATCTGTTTTCCATGGTCAGGTGTACGAACTGAATGGCAAGGGATATGATGTGCCTGAGCTGACCTACTGGTGCGTCGAGAACCTGGATTTACGGAACATTCCTCTCGTCGATCTCACCATGTCCAAGTCGGATGAGAAGCACGCGTCAAAAGAGTTCAAGAAGCACGCCAGAAAGGTCGATCACAAGGGTTACCCGATCGTGGTCGTGGCCAGGAGCGACGGCAAGTTACAGATCGCGGACGGAAACCACCGCGCCTTCAAAGCCGCCTCCGCTGGGGAGAAGACGATCGAGGGGTACATCATCCCCGAAGATCAACTTCCAGACTCGGCCCTGGCTGGCGAAGAGGAAGAGGAGTGAAGACGGTATCGTTCGTAAAGCAGTGTCCACGGGATGTCTGTCTGATTCAAAATCGTGCACTCCCTCCTGAAAAAAGACTCGAGGAATACTACGTCCGGAAAAGCAATGTCCTCTCCAGACTTCTCACTTCGTAGTAATCTGTGTTACAATAACCAAGAGGACTCATGATCAAGGACTTCGCCAGCTTTCACAACCACAGTCACTTCTCCGTAATGGATGGTATCAGCCTTCCTGAGGAGATGATCAAGACTGCTAAGGCGAAGGGGTTAAAGTCCATTGCGATTACAGACCACGGGCACTGTCACGGTCATGCCGACTTCTTCCTGTTCGGGAAGAAGCACGGCGTCCGTACTGTGTTCGGAGTCGAGGCTTACGTTATCCACGACTTGAAGGAGTGGCAGGACCTCAAGGACTCAGCCGGCTTCGAGGACACACAGGAACGGGACTCCAACACTGCCGGTGATGACGAGGGGAAGAAACTCTCGAAGCAACTCTACCGTAAGGGACACCTAGTCCTCCTGGCGTGCAACAGGGAGGGTTTGGCGAACCTGTACCAGCTGACTTACAAGGCCCACAAGGATGGGTTTTACGCCAAACCCAGGATGGACAAGAAGATGCTGGCCCAACATTCTAAGGGCGTCATCGCGACGTCTGCATGCATGGGCGGTGTCATCGCCAACAAGTGCTGGGACCTGAAGAACGGACGAGGAGACTTCCAAGACATAGTCAACGAGGCGAAGGAGTTCGACGAGATCTTTGGCCGAGGACGTTTCTTCCTGGAACTCCAGTTCAACGAACACGACGGACAAAGGTTCATCAACGAATTGCTTGTACGAGTTCACAAAGAGACAGGGATCCCGCTGACCGTAACTACCGACTCTCACTACACTCAGCCAGAAGAGTGGAAGGCTCAAGAGCTCCTCTACATGCTCCGGTCCAATAAGACCGTGACGACGCGTGGGGACAAGTGGGACTTCCAGGTCAAGCAGCTCTACATCAAATCTCCCGAAGAGATGTGGCAGACGTTTGAGAAGTTCGGCGGGATGCTTGAACCGAAGATCGCGCTTGAAGCATTCCAGAACACGATGCTCATCGACAGTCTGGTCGACGACTACGAGCCAGACACACACAAGCGACTACCTTCCCTTCCGTACGAAGACCCGTTCATGGAGATGATGGCTCGGGCCGTGAAGGGGCTCAAGGCCCACGGTCTGGCGCAGAAGGACGAGTACAAGACCCGTCTCCTTCACGAGATGAAGATTATCAAGGAGAAGGGGTTCGCCAACTACTTCCTCATCACCCAGCAGATCATCGAAGAGGCGCGCAAGACCATGATGGTCGGAGAGGGCCGTGGTTCGTCCGCGGCGTCACTCGTCTGCTACTGCTTGGGGATAACCGACCTTGATCCCATCGAACACGACCTGCTATTCGAGCGCTTCATGGACCCATCCAGAACTGAGGAGCCCGACATCGACATTGATTTTGAGGACGTTGAAGCGACTAAGGACATGCTTCGCCGAATGTTCGGCGAACAGAATGTAGCGTGTCTTTCCTCGTATGGTACCTTTCAGATCAAGGGTCTTCTGAAAGATGTTGGCCGGGTTTATGACCTGCCTGTTAAGGTCGTCAACGACGCCAACAAGAAGATCGAGAAAGAACTAAAGGTCCTCTACCTAAACCAGGACAAGAGCACCCTCGTCATCAAGTTGGAAGACGTGCAAAGAGTCAGTCAGACATTCCGAGAGCTGGTTGAGAAGTATCCGCTGGTAGGTGAGCACCTGACCAAACTTTACGGACGCAACCGACATTGCAGTCGACACGCCGCAGGTGTCATCATCGGCGATAACCTCCCGGCCGAGACTGCATTGTGGGTCCAAAAAGACAAAGATACGGGGAAGCAGATCGTCCAGGCGTCCTTCACTGAAGGCATCGTCAACAAGAATGTCTCGGCGATGGGCTTCACCAAGTTCGACATCCTCTCCATCGCCACACTCAAGGTGATACACTATGCCCTCAAGCTAATCTCCGAGAGGACCGGACGTCCAATAACGGAACTCCGAGAGATGGTCCGTTCGAAGAACATGAAGTTGAATGACCCGAAGATCATGGAGCACTGCTTCTGGAACGGGAACTTTGCCGGGGTCTTCCAGTTCACTGAAAAGGGGATTCGACGTGTGGCGAAGAACGTCCATCCCGATACCTTTGTCGACATCTCAGCCATCTCTTCCATCTACCGTCCAGGTCCATTGGCTGGCGGCTTTGACAAACTCTACGCTCACAACAAACACCATCCTGAAGATGTGACCTACGAGCATCCGCTGCTTGAGTCAATTCTGAAGAAGACACGTGGTTGTATCGTGTTCCAAGAACAGCTGATGCAGATCTGCAACTCTCTGGGCAAGATGTCGTGGAAAGACGTGAATGCCGTACGCAAGGTTCTACTGAAGAAGGACAAGAGCAAGACAGAAGAGTTCCTTAAGTCAGAGAACGAACGTCTCGCCGGACTGTTCTACAAGGGGTGCGAAGAGAACGGCTACCCTCGATACATTGTGACCGGGACTGAAAAGAAGAAGGACGAGAAGGGTGAAGAGAAGGAAGTTGAGATCAGAATTCCGAAGGCGGAGAAGCTCTGGAATGACCTGCTTGCGTTCGGTGGCTACGGATTCAACAAAAGTTTGCACTTTGCTCAACGAATTGCTATTTATAGTAACGGGAACGTAATCTCTAAGGAAATCAAGGACGTACAAAAAGGTGATTTAGCATTTTCTCGTGATGAAAAAAGCGGCAAAATATTTTTAGAACCAATCGTTGCTCTTCATGACCACGGAGAACTTGAGTTAATAGAATTTACGATGGATGATGGGAGTACTGTGCGATGCACGGCAAATCACAAGTTCAGGACGACGACCGGAGAGATGTCACGAATCTCAGAGATTATGGCCAGAGACTTGGAGATCGTCTCGTTTGCAGACTTTGCGCCACTAGTGTCAGATCAGCTTCTCATTGGGAAGCAGGACGTTGTAAACAAGCTCATGTCTGTAAATGTGGAGCAGAGTTCATCGGAACGATAGGTATTAATTCTGATTTTAAGTCTCATAAGAAGACGTGCGAAATTTACAGTTCTTGGCGAAATGAAACAAACATTAAAAACGGACGGCGCGGTTACGCTTCCATAGTCGAGCGCGGTGAAGTTGAGGTGTGGAAAGAAAAGATTGGGAAGGCTGTCAGTAAAACTATTGTCTCAAATCCACAAGAGATAATGAGGCGTCAGGAATTGAGTAAGACGACAATAACGGCTTGGGCAGTATCAAAAGAGGGACGAAGAAAATCGTCAGAGACTGCGATTAAGACATCTGCTAGACCCGAAATACAGAAAGTTAGAGCTACTGTCTTGAAAAGATGGAGAGACGAGAACCCCGAGGAATTCTACCAGAAATCAATCGTTGCTATGCACACAGTATTCGTCTCCAAGCCACAGGTAAGACTCTCAGAAGAATGTAAAAAAATTGACGATGGTTTCAAACATAACCAGCAGATTAAAAATCTTGAATTCACAAATAAAACGCACAGACGTCAATTAGATGTTTTACATGCCGAAAAGAAAATTGTCGTAGAATTTGACGGACCCGTTCACTTCAAGAAATTTAGAAAGAATCAAGATCTAGAGAAAACAAAGAGGCACGATGAAGAGATGAACGAGGTACTTTCGCGTATTGGTTATGCCGTTGTTCGTATTTCCTACGAAGATTATGATCATCGACGTGGTGGATCTTTTTCAGCCCGCGCATTGAATGTGATAAGATCTCTAGTGGAGAAACAAAACCCAGGCATATACAAGATTGGGGGTGCATATTCCTAAGATAATTTCAGCTAAAAACATAGGCAAGCATCAGACATTCGATATCGAGCTCGCTCACGAAGACCATCAGTTTTTTCTGGAAAACGGTTTGTTGACATCAAACTCACACTCTGACGCATACTCAGTTATGACCATGCAGTGTGCGTTCCTGGCCACCTATTATCCTCGGGAGTTTTACGCCGCCCTACTTACCAAGGGGCAGTCCGGGGACCTTCAACAGTACGTTAGCGATATCCAACGCACGGGCATCAAAATCCTTCCGGTCAGCATCAATTCCAGCCAGGGTACACACGTGATCGACGGGAACACCATCCGGCTCGCATTGAACTCCGTACCAGGAGTTGGACAGTCGGCCGTCGAAAAGATCATGGCACACCAGCCGTATAGTGATTTCCACGACTATATCCGAAGATCTGGTGTTGGAAAGACGGCCACGGCCCCTCTCATCCTTGCTGGCGCGTTCGACTGCGTCTATCCAAACATGAAGGACCTCGACATAAACTACGCGTACTACAACGAGTTTCCAGATTACAAGAGGAAGACGCGAGCCAAAAATAAGCCAGACGCCAAGTGTTGGGACGATTGGATCAAATTCTTCGATGAGGAGAACATGAGCGAAGACTACACTCTAGCTGAGAAGGTCGGACACGAGAACGAACTTTTCGACTTTTCTCTCCGTGGTTCCCCATTTGAGATCCTCGATAGGATGGACAAGATCGAGAAGTATCTCGCCGAGAAGGCTGGTGAGCTTACCGTTATTCACTACGATCTCGACTACGTCCAGGCGATCAAGAGCAAAGTCGAAGTGATTTGTATTCCAGTGACAATCAGAAGAATCTTCGAGAAGCCACAGCGTAACGGTCAGATGTTCTCGTTCCTTACGTTCTCAACGTTTGACGAAGTGGAATTCGATGCCCCCTGCTTCTCTACAATATGGAAATGGATCAAGCCAATCACCAAGAAGGGGACGGTGTACATGGCTGTCTTTAACAGAAAGCTTGGAGAAGAAGCGGAGAACCTGGTAGTCGGAAGACCGGGCTTCAGTCACTCTGGTGCATCATCCTTAAAGTACATGTTCGACGTGGATCAGATCAAACTTTGACAGGAGAGAACTCGATGATCAAGATCCATTGGTGGGAAGATGCGCAGGGTCGTTATACTTGTCACAAGAACGATCGTGGACTCTCATTCAAAGAGAGCTTTCTCGGCGAACTAAAACGCGGTAGTGGTGCACCCGAAACATGGTATTTCATCATCGCCAATACTGATGACGTTGTCGGTCCATTCAAACACATGGGAGCAGCGAGGCGAGCTCTCGAGGCCGCTGTGGGTGGTGAACCCATAACTACTTGGGACTGAGAGGAAACATGGCCAACGATATCTGCTTAGTAATTCCGACGATCAGGGAAAATTCTTTTAACGACTTCGTGAAGCGCTGGAGCGCGATTGGTCTGTTCGAGCATACTGACCTGCTCATCATGGAGGACAATCCGACCAAGACCTTCGACATCCAGAACAGCGTCAGCAACGGGATCCCCTGTACGTTGGGTCACTTTGCCTGGGACTCCATCGCCAAGAGCCTGGGAGATGAAGAGTGGATCATCCCCCGACGGTCAGACACGGTCCGCAGCTTCGGGTACCTCGAAGCATACCGTCGAGGGTACAAGTTCATTCTTACCCTGGATGACGATTGCTACCCGACGGGGGAGGAGGATGGTGTCACCTACACTGGCGCTGGATTCCTCGGCGATCACCTCAAGCAGATCACTAAGCGTTCCCGGTGGTTCAACACACTAAATTCAGTGAAGCCACGTGGAATTCCGTTCTACAACGTCGGAGTCCAGAAAGAAGTAATCGTGAACCATGGTCTCTGGACGAAGGTTCTTGACTACGACGCTCCTTTCCAACTCGCCAATCCGATTCCTGAGCAGTATTCGTTTGACAATCGCATCATTCCTTCAGGACTCTACTTCCCGATGTGCGGCATGAATGTCATGTGGAAGGCCGAAGCTACGGTCCTCATGTATCATCTCCTTATGGGGAGGCGGAAGGCGATGCTGGACAACGTCCCGGGAGCGGACGAGCATGACCTCGTGAAGCTGCCCTTCGATCGCTTCGGTGACATCTGGTGTGGCATCCTGATGAAGAAGGTAGCCGATCACCTCGGGAAGTTGGTGTCCACTGGCATGCCATACATTAGGCACGAGCGCGCATCCAATCCATTCACCAATCTGAAGAAAGAAGCGAATGGGATCGAGGTCAACGAAGACCTGTGGCAGTTCATAGATGACATGGATCTCACGGGGACAGAGAAGGGAGTAAGCCCATATGTGTCTGCCTACACGAGGATCGGTCTCTATATGAAAGAGTTCACGTCTCTTTATCCAAAGTACAAGGAACATGAGGAGTACTTCAAGTTACTGAGTCTGGCGATGGTTACATGGGCAGATCTGTTTAAGGAGTGATTGTGAACCACGTTTGTCAAATATGCGGACAAGCTTTTCGTAGGCCTGGATCACGACCTGTCGCAACATGCGGTAAATCATGTCGTGGCATTTCGCTTTCGAGAAAAATGAGCGGAAACGGAAATCCGATGTTCGATAAGGTAGGTTCAGATCATCCGAAATTTGGAAAGAGAGGAAATTCTCTGCCGTCTGGGTGGAAACATTCGAGTGAGACCAAGACAAAGCTTCGTGAGTCTTGGCTTAAACGTACGAAAAATGGGACCGTTCTCGGCAATTTGAAGTTCAAGATGGGAGAATACATATCTAAAAAAACTGGCCGCCGCGAAATATTCCATTCATCTTACGAGAAGACGAGGATGGAGTTTTTGGACATGTCACAAGATGTCATTGACTGGACGAAGCAACACGGCATCTCTATACCGTACGAATTTCGGGACGCAGAGCATCTATACATTCCTGATTTCCTTGTAACGTGGATGGACGGCCAAAAGACATTAGAAGAAATAAAAGGCTTCGTCAAGGATCAGAAGCAGCTTTTCGCAAAGAATATGGCTGCTGTCTCATACGCAGAAGACAACGGCTTGATATTCCGTCTTCTCCAAAAAAGAGACCTTGTCTCTCCAAAGAAGCATCGTGTATTTTTTCTCGAAGGACCAGACAATTGTGGGAAATCACATATTGGGCGCGGACTTTCGCAACATCTGACGATTCCTTATTTCAGGTTTTCGCGACAGCACGAGATGTGGACCAAGAACCAATTTAAGACTGCACTAGAGTTTGATCAGCCTTTACTTGTTTCGTTCTTGGGACAGACGAAATCTGATGTAATTGTAGATCGCGGATATGCATCAGAATTTGTTTACTCAAAGGTCTTCGGGAGAGAGACAAATCGAAAAGTACTTGAATATGTAGACAAAAAATTTTCAGAATTGGGAGCCGTATTCCTCATCTTTCTACGTCGTGATTATTCGAAGAATGGCGGCGACGTCGTCGTCCCAGACGAGAAATTGTTGGAGCTCCACGAAGAATATCTGAAGTTTGTCGATTGGACGAGGTGCTCGTGTATCGTGATGTATGTCGATGATCTTGGTAATGACCTAAAGCTTCAAGTAGTTTCGTTGCAGTCAGCCATGGACATGGTCGATCTCTCTGTTGGAAAAAATATCATCTTCACATGAAGAAAGAGAACGCCATCTACTTCCAGAGCAAGGGGTATCAAGAGTTTCGTTTCATGAGTAACTTTTACGCTGCACCGTTCAGCGTTGGACCAGCTTTGTATCCAACTGTCGAGCACTACTACCAAGCATCGAAGGCGACCAATATGGACGACTTCAGGCATGTCATGGCTGCCACGACACCAGGCGAAGCAATGAGACGTGGGCGATCAATCCAGACTCCGCTATCCTGGGAACACATGAAGATCGAAGTCATGACACGTGCATGTCGAATGAAATTCGAGCAGAATACTGACCTCAAAGAGATGTTGCTAGCTACGGAAGGATTCGAGCTGGTGGAGTACGCTCCCTGGGGCGATACATTTTGGGGAGTAGGGAAGGACTACGTAGGACAGAACAACTTGGGAATCATCCTGATGCAAGTCAGGACCGAACTGAAAGAGAGGACAAAATGAAGAAGATTCGAACCGTAGACGTGAGCACACTGTTCAAGCTGGCGGAGGGATTCCTGAATAACAGGACCAAGACCCACCGTGTCACTGGTAACTTCGGCCTGTTCAGGGCCATGATTTCCTTGTTCCTAGGGAGGGTCGCCTTGTATTTGACGACTATTGCTTTCAGAATCCTTCCGAAAGAGCAACCTCTCAAGCTCCCGGATACCCTGGTCCGTCCAGCGCTCGTCGAGATGGCAACCGAAAAGCTGCCAGATCGCAAGGTCGACAACCTCGGGTCGTACGGACCAGCCATTTACGCTCCCGTCACCCCTGGACGGTATGCTGGGGTACGAACAGAAGATGTGATTCAGACAGACATAGCCGAGATGAATAAGGGCTTCGGGACCACTGGTAAGAAATGAGGATCGGCTACTCCTACTGGGGATTTCTCGGTGACCGCAAGCTGGGTGCCGATGGGAAGGAGATCTCTGCTCCAGACGGGAACGCCACATACTCGTGGAGCTTGATCTGGGAGATGCAGAGGCGTGGTCACACGGTCCTGGCAATGCAAGAGGACCGTGACTACCAGGCATGGAAGATGTGGGGGACCTTGAACTTCGAAGCATTCTCCCAGATGAAGCGGACCGAGGCGTACACAAACCTCAAGCATACGTTCGGCTCATCGGAGATCCTACCTAAGTTGGACATCCTGCTCGTCGAGTGGAGGTTCCCGATCCCAGGTCGAAACTGCAGTGAGTCTGATGGGACGACGTACTCGTACAACGAGAACGAGCATCAGCCAGATTATCATCGCCAGATGCAGATGCTCCTTCACTACAAGACGAAGGGGACTAAGATTATATTCTGGGATCTCGACCACAAGCTCACAGAGCACGATGAACGTCACTGGAATCCGGACGCCATCTTCGAAACATCCGTAACCCCTCTGAAGCTCTTCAAGGAGCGGACCAGGGTAGAACCACCCTTCATCATCTCTGATCTCATGCAGCATCCCACACTCCCTCCAGACCACAGTCGTAAGTTGGTTTACATCGGTAGCCGATACGAGAGGGACGACGTTATTGATGAATGGATCAAACCTGCTTCACTGAGATACCCGGGAGAGATTGAGTTTCACGGGAAGTGGGATGACGAGGCGAAGGCACGTTGGCCGCAGGTTAAGATGGAGAAGCGTTGCGCAGTCGTCGATTTCCGCCAGATCTATGGGACGGCCGGGGCGTGCCCACTGCTGGCGAAGAGGAGTTACCTCGAATCGGGATTCATCACGCCACGTCCTTGGGAGGCGTTGCTCTTTGGAACAATCCCCATTGGTCTGAGTTCGATGAAGGGAATCGAACAGTACGTGACATTCGTCGCTCAGGATTCGCTAGATATGATTGACCTAGCAGATACACTGATCGATAACGGTGTCGAGTACAGGGACGAAATGCGCCGAGCCAACGTAGAAAAGCTGGAGTTCATGGATGCTCGACACTTTGTGGACAAGGTTGAAAATGTCGCTGGTTGACACTAAAAAGGAGTTGCACGTGGCCAAGAGAATCGTGAAGTTCGCAGTGACCGACGGACGGAAGCCTTCCAGGACAGAGGAGGTCGGTAAGCCATTCGCCTTGAAGATTCCGATCGCTCTCAAACTGGCGGCGGGGCAGTCACGTCGGGTCAAGCTGGGATTGAGCTGCAACCTTCCCACCGTGATCGTGGGGAAGCAGGGAAGTCTCCTATTCAGCCCGGGCAAGGAGCTCGAGGTCGACATCGTCGGTGAGGGACCTGGACAAGAAGTCCTGAACATTGGTGAAGGAGAGGTCATCGCCAAGGCGTTCCCGATCGACAGTTCCGGTCTAGACTTCGCGGAGTGATAATGTTTGAACTCGTGGCAGCAGCTACCGCTTTCGCAGGTCTGTTAATCTTCGTCAGGCTCGTCGGTTCCGCGAGGAAGCGTCGCCGAGAACAGACGGACGATGAGGTAGACTTCGACGATTGGAAGAAAGGTTCTCCAAACGATCCGCTTCCACCCGGCGCCGTACCCGTCAAGCAAACAGGTATCAAAGATGAATCGTCCTAGCTTCGACAATGTCTACATGAATCTCGCTCTCATGTTGGCGGCGAGGAGCACGTGTTCCCGCCTCCATGTGGGATGTGTCGTCGTATCAGGTGACAATCAACGTGTACTCGCGATCGGTTATAACGGATCGTACCGTGGTGGACCGAACGGTTGTGACTCGTCTGAACCTGGCAACTGCGGGTGTTTACACGCCGAGGACAACTCTCTAATAAAGATGAACTACAATGATCCCGCAGAGAAGAAACTTTACACAACGATCATGCCCTGCGTCTATTGCGCTAAACGGATCGTAAATGCCGGAGTCGGAGAAGTTATCTATCTCTATGCGTACAGGAAAACGGAAGGTCTCCAAGTCCTCGCGTCGGCGGGCGTCAAAGTCCGGCAGCTCGCGCCGGGGGACATACTGTTCGTCGAAGACCGGAAAGACTGAGAAGTACGACTCTTCCTATGAACTCCGGAGGTTCATAGCTCTAGATGCTTCTCCACTCGTGGAGACGTGGACAAAACAACACGGGCTGAAGATCAGGTACACCATGCTCGGAAGACGTCACAGGTATCATCCAGACATTCTTGTGATTTACCACGACGGTCGGAAATTTGTGGAAGAGATCAAAGGTAAAGTATGGGATCGATTGGCATTTGGCCTGAAGAACCTGGCCGCCATCTCCCACTGCGCCATGTACGGGATGAAATACCGAGTGGTGTTCCGGGAACAACTCGAGTTGGTCGTATAGTTACATTTGGAGGCCGAAAATGAAGAAGACGATCACCAAGCAGGATGGCTCTGTCGAAGTCGTAGAAGGCACGGCGGAAGAGATAGCGGATTACGAGCGTAAGCTCAAGGGTCAGCCAGTTCTCGAGGCTCCCAAGCCCGGTCCTGGACTCCTAACCGACGACCTTCGCCGTCTCCTTCAGTACAGTCCGTTTGAATCAGGATACCGTATCGATCACGGACCGACCTGCCAGCTCACCGTCGCCCAGCAGGGATGGTGGTCCATCAACCCTCCGATGTGCACCTGCGGATTGATCGCCTACCCCATCCATGGTGGTACCATTCGCTACACGACTGGGACTAACATCCCTGTCGCAGGTTTACCAGATCGGTCGTGAGACGCCCACCCATCCAAGTCCCTCCGGCGCATGTGATAGAGGAACTGGAGAAACACCGCCAACCGCTCTACGAACCAGTTCCTCTTCAGCTTCCACTTCCTTTACCTCCACCCTACGAACCTTCCGAACCGAAGAAGCATGGTGGCTCAGTCATCGTGATACAATTGTGACAAGATCGAACGACCAGGCCATCACGTTCCGGATGCACATGAATGACAAGGCGCTTCTCATGAAGCTCCTGTCGGACGAGAAGCTCACGTACCAGTCATTCGCGGACGCGTGTATGCAGGCTTACCTACGTGGTGACCCGTCCATCATCAAGGTGATCAAGGACTGGCGTACCCTGAACGAAATTCCCAAGGAGCTCCAGGATCGGTATACGCTTTCCCACAGAGAGCGTGCGAAGATCCTGGATGACATCGCTGCAGAGGACGCATTGGATCCGAATGCGAAGTAGTCTTCTCTTCCTTCTTCTCATACTTTCATGTGCCCCCGGATTGGTGGGCTTCAAACACGACTCTTACGGCCGGCCCCAAGTCTTCAATGACTTCCCTGTCCTCTGGTCATTTGACTGCGAATTCCCTAAGAATATGAAAGAGGACGTCCGCGACGGATTCCGTTACTGGAACGATGAGACGGAGCGTCCGATATTCTTAGAGGCCGATGACTGCGGAGTCGTCGCGCTGATCAATTACAGCAAGCCAAGAGTATTCGTGACGTCTGTCATGGGTTTCAATCCCCGTAGTCCCAATCATATTGCGACCACTTCGACCGGAATCTTTGACAACGTTCCACGCACTGCAGTAGTGAGGTTCTACAAGCCGTGGCTTGAGCACGCTAGCCACGGAGGTAGAGCATCAGTGGCACGTCATGAGGTAGGACACGTCCTAGGATTCGAACATGCCGAGTCCATGTTTTGTCTGATGTACCATCAGATGGACATGAGATATTATAGTGGGAAACCAATGACGGCGTGCCAACCTGAGATCGACATGGCACGCCGTCACTACCCAAGGGAAGGTCAATAATGGGATCGTTCACACGACAGTTTAGTAGGAGTCAGCTTCGCCAGGAGTTTAATGCTTTCACAAAGCAGTGGGCGAATGCCAAGATGTTTCAACAGCAGCGGACGACCGCCGGTGAAACCATCGATCACAAGGAGAAGCTGGGGCGGAAGCCAAGCTTTGGGATGTTCCTCAAGCGGATGAAGGCGATGGCTGCGATGGAGAAGATCCAGAAAGAGCTTAAGCTCGAAGAGAAGAAAGAGGAAGAGAAGAAGATCGACCTCGAATGGAAGGACGAGTAACTAACCAGGAGGCTTCCCAGAGTTGCCCATAGCACATCCGCGCTTCGCCGAAATCGTATCAGGTCAGACAGTCATAAGAAAGCGAAGGAAGTCAAAGAAGGAAAAGCGTGCAATTCGGAAGCTCCTGAGAGCCCTCCAAGAGAAGGAACGTCATGAAGATCTGCCACCTGAGCGATTGGCACGGAAATACCCGGAGACTGCCTACTGCCGACTTGTACGTCGTCACGGGGGACATGCTACCGAACTTTCCACTACTCAAAATCCAGGTGGACAAGTGGCGCCGCGACGGGATAGTGACGTACGATCCGTACGGCCATCTTATCGGCAAACCACAACGGCAGCCAGTGGGAGTATACGCCGGTAGGCAGATCATCCCTGCCCGTGAAGAGACCTTCCAGAAGCAGTGGTGTGCCGGCAAGCCGTTCAGGCAGGAGACCGGTCTCTCCGAAGATTCTCACGTTCTGGTCGTCCGGGGCAACCATGACTTCATCGACCTGAGCGATTGGATCCAGGGAGACGTCTGGGAGATCAACCTCGATCCGACCCGGACGACATCCCTTCTTGGTATGAAGTTCTGTGGGTGCCGGGGGATCAATTACATCGTGGGCGAGTGGAGTGACGAACTCCGCAAGGAACAGTTCGACCTTGTGGCGCGCCAGATCCCTGAAGACCTTGACGTGCTTCTGACACACGCCCCTCCATTAGGGATCAGGGACCTCGGTTCCCGTCACTATGGCTCTCCAGCTCTCTTCAGCTACTTCAACCGCCGAGCCTATGGCGGGGGTAAACAGTTGAAGGCCCACCTCTTTGGCCACGTCCATGAGATGCTTGGTCAGGAAAAGAGGGATGAGACAGTCTATTCGAACGCCGCCACTGGCGTACAGATTGTAGAAATCTAGCGCAAGGGAGGCATGTTGAACCCGGGGTGACGCTATGACCAATCGAAGATGCCCGAGTTGTGAAAGTGGAACGCTTCGTCAGGTCGCAATTCCAGGCCGCACACTGAAGCACCGCAATCTCTTCGAGGTTCCGGTGCCGGCCGATTTTGAAATTCCGACGTGCGACGGCTGTGGAGCCGAGATTGTCAGCTACCAGTTGGCTGAAAGCTCGAAGAAAAGTTGGAAGAGCAGTGGCAGCTCGAACTCGTAATGTCAGCGATCGCTGACATTGCTTCACAAGGAGAAACAATGAATGAGATCCTGAACATGTACGGGGACGGTGTCGGTTACGTGAAGCTTGTTGATAGCATGGGAGATAGCTTCACTCCTGCCGAGGATGCACGTATGTCCACCGACAAGGGACGTCTCGGTCCAGAGAAAGATAACGCTCTTCAGGAACGTCTTCTCAAGGATGCCCACACCTCTCCATTCGAAGGGGTGGTCGTGAAGTTCGAGATCTGCGCACCTCTCTTCGTCATCAGGGAACTTGACCGGCACCGGACCGTCGAGAAGAACTCGGAGGAGGACCCGTTCGAAGTAGTGTCTCCTGAAGAGGGGATGAGGAAGTTCATGTGTCGGAACGAGATGTCTGGTCGCTACATTCAGATGCCAGACCTCTACTACTACCCGGCGGTGGTACGGGCGCAATCCAAGACCAACAAGCAGGGTGGGGGCAATGACTCGATCTCTCCAGAGGTCGCTGCGGAGTTCTACAAGAGGGGGATGGAGATCACCAGGTCCGCCCGGGAACACTACACCTGGGCCGTCGAACAGGGGATTGAGAAAGGGATGGCTCGTATCTACAACACGCAGAACCAATACACGAAGATCCGTTACACCGGGAGCCTGAAGAACTGGTGCGACGTCCTTTATCTCCGACTCCCTTCAGTGGTCCTCTGGGAGTGTAGGGTGATCGCCCAACACATCAGGACTCTCCTGAAAGAGAAGTTCCACGATCCTATGTCATCCTGGGAGAAGTTGGTGTATAATACAGTCAGGATCGACAGGAGTGAGATGCACATGATCCTCACCGCGCTCGACCTCCTCGATGAGATCGATGGGAACCTTTCGAACGAAGACATCGAAATGAAGAGCGCACTACGGAAGAAGCTGGAGACGAACAAGTGAGCAAGCGGAAGATGAAGAAGACGCCGGTTTACATCAACGGCGAACCGTATACCTCTCTTACCCCGTTGATGAACAAGCTTGATGAGACGAAGCTACTCTTCCTCCCGTCTGAAGAAGACTTAGATGAGTTGAATCGTACTCCTTCCTCGCCCCTTGATTCATACTTCCTTGGGGTGGCTGACAAACACGGGATCGACATGATGGATTCCGAAGACTACGGAGATGATGAATGAGTGAAGAGAATCAGTTGGAACCACTGTCACCTTTGGCGCAGACACTTCTTGAAGGAATCCTCAAGAAGGATGATATATCATTGACGTCATTGACCGGTGATTCTGAGTTCGACGCGATGTTCAGAGACTGCATCTCTACGATGTCGACCAAAGGGAAAGAGTACACAGGTGGATCACCTGACCGGCTCAATAACTTTCGGGTTGCCGGCGAAGATGTCGGATTGCCAATGGAGAAGGTGTGGTACGTCTTCTTCAACAAGCACCTGCGAGCCATCCAGTCGTACATCAAGAACGGCTGCAAGGTTCAGTCCAACGAGACGATTCATAGCCGTATCATGGATTGCATCGTCTACCTCTTTCTTTTCCACAAGATGGCGCTGGAGATCGAGCGTTCGAGGTAACAGAAATGAGCAAGCAGATCCGGCAGAACTACTGGGACACGTGCAGAGCCGAAGGTCAGCGAGTCATGGATCGATTCGGCATCGCACCTCCTCGTTGCGGATTTGGAATCGGCCTAGGTTGGATCGCTTCCGTCGAACGGGCCTTCGAGAAAATGGTCGCTGCTGGATGGAACAAGGACCTGCACCAAGTCAAGCAGAAATTTTGCGGTCTCCGCATCTACATCGGATTCGGTGGACAGGACGATGTGGATAACTTCCTGAAGAAGATTGTCCGGAAGGCCGTGCACAAGCTTGCATGCCAACAGTTGTTTCACAAGAAAATCAGACATCTTCTGTTCGATCTGCGAGACTCCAATCTACTTCGTCAATGGCGTCCCAATCGCATCGCGAAGGCCGTAGCAGAAGCTGAAGAGGAGTGCTGGAACATCTGCGAAGTATGCGGGAAAGAACGAGAGAAGAAGGGACAACGATCAGGATGGGCCCTCTGCAATGCCTGTGATCAAGACAACGGGAAGACATTTTGAGACTTTTACTTGACCAAGACCAGGTGATCTGCAAGTGGGTCGAGCGGATCCTTGAGTGGTACAATGAGGACTACAAGACAAACTTCACCAGAGAAGATGTGAAGGACTACTGGGCGATGGAGACGATCTTAGGTGTCCAGGGGAAACCTTACCTCCGCGCTTGCATGAGGTACCCCGAGCTATACAGAGACCTGGATGCCGTAGAGGGGGCCATCGACGGGGTGAAGTCCCTCATTGACCGGGGACACGACGTGGTCATCGCTACCGCGATTCCGTCCTGCGCTGGTATCGGCTATCACGGAAAACTAGAGTGGATACGAAGGAATATGCCCTTCTTCAATGTGAAGAACTTCGTCTCCATCCAGCGAAAGGACATCTTGAACGGCGACCTACTTCTGGACGACGGGCCGCACAACATCGCCGCCTGGAACAAGACCAACCGGACGTCAGTCGTCTTCGATTGTCCATGGAACCAGGACGTCAAGGCTACCCATCGGGTGAAGAATTGGGGCGAATTTATCTCTCTTGTTGACCGACTCTCAGTCGAAGGAAAAGATATTTAGAGGATGCTCCCTCTTATTGATCCTGAGACGTTGGGCCGAGATATCTACGATTTTTGGATCCAACTTCTTCGGACAGATAAGGCGGTCGATCAGGACTCTGCCAGTTGGGCAGATCTCGATGAGACATTCAAAGAAGATTTCGTCAAGTCAGTCAGAGCGAACGTCACCGATATCTTGCAGCCGTATCTTGAACAACAGGAAGCGGCCAAGCGTCGAACCAGACCTACTGGGAATGCAGAATGCGCATGCTATACGTGCGATCGTTACAAGGTGAGCGTGCCCGGAGACCTATGCGCGATTTGCGCCTCCATACATCTTCCGAGGAACGAATGAGTAAGAAAGAGAAGAAGCCACAACCGAAGATGAAGACGTTCCTGACCCCAGGATACATAAAGGAGTTGGACAATGATCTCTACGGCGTCTTCAGAAACGTGGAAGTTGAAGAGAAGGATAAGAGGACTGGTCGATGGGTGAGGGAGAAGCTTCAAGAGCTCGGTCCTCTTGGCAAACCTCTTCGTGAAGCTCGAAAAGGCGAAGAGGCAATGGTGGTATTACGCAGTCATCACCCAATCACCAACCTTCCTCTCGAACTCGTAGAGGACGACCAGTGAGATTTAGTATGCCGACAAAGAGGAACATCCTCACGGCAGGAGTACTTTACTCTCTGAACCTCTTCGATATGGTCGCCACGGCATATGCAGTTTCCAAAGGTTACGCCATGGAATTGAATCCTTTCATGAGGATGCTAATGGAAGAAGGGATGATATACTTCATCGTCTTCAAGGTGGCATTCGTATTGGCGCTGGCGTCATTTCTTCTCTTCATCCCTTTCTCCAGGCGACTTAACTCAATTCTGATATTCCTAACCGGAGCGTATGCAGCGATAGGGCTCATGCACATCCTCATCTTCTTAGGACAAAATGGACGATAATCCCAAGTGCAAGCACAATCGTTATACCTCGGTCTCAAAGATGAATGTGGTGAAGATGTCAGAGCTTGATTCCTGGCAACTGATCATGAAGGTGACCGTCTTCTGCGCCAACTGCCACAAGCCGTTTACGTTCAGAGCTCACCATGGGTTCTCGACCATGGAACCTACCATCAGCAACGACAGCAATGAGCTCCGCATCCCTATCGACTACCCGGGAGAGGAATTGGGCGAAGTGGATACGCCTCCTCCCGGTGGTGTAATGCACTGAAGTTCTGTGATAAAATGAATGTACACGTACGAGGAAACAAACCATGTCTGACATCGAAGCAGGTATTAAAGAACAGGTAGGAGAGGACGGACTATACGCCGACATCGACCTCGAGAAGATCGCCGCTACTTCTCTTCCTCTTACAAAAAAAGAAGTAGATGCAGCCCTCGCTGCTGAGAGCTGCCCCATGTGTGGACAGAAATTTGAGCTGAACGGGATGTGGCAGCTTCAAGCACAGGATCCTACACGTGGTCCACGGACCTGGGACTGTGATTCACTGGCATGTGCCGCCAGGCTTTTTAAGCGGATGTACCCCGATTCAAGAGGTATCTCCTCCTCAGTGTTGTACGTGGACTACATCAAGAAGATGATCAATCATGCCGCCAAGGTGATCGTCCAAGAGTCCCACAACTTTCAAAATGTGTACGACCGCTGAAGAATGTGTTTCTTTTCGGAAGAGACTGTGGTAATATGTCTCTTATCAACATGACGGATACTGCCACCGTCTAATTCTGGCAGCAAACCGAAACGGAGAATGACAAAAATGGATACGAACGAGAACACCAGCACCGAGACCACCACCGACCAGGCTGCGACCCTCAAGGCCGCAGGTGAGAAGGCGGAGGCTGCGAAGAATGCTCGCCGAGAGCGCGTCGTCAAGGGCAGTCACCTGCTTCCCAGGCTCAAGGAGTTGGCCACTGCGGCTGGCCTCGAGACCAAGGAGAACAGCGGTTTCCTCAAGGTGAACGGAGGGGTCAAGGGAAAGAATGTCCTGATCGCCAAGAAGGGTGGACGGGTCGACCTGAGCGGCTTCACGGTCGATGCGGCCGCGATTACCCAGCTTTCGGAGCAGGAGGCTCGTGCCCTGCACCTCGGAAAGGTCCGTGCTCAGCTTGACTTCAACAAGTCTGATGACGAGGTCCTCGCTTCCTTCTCGGCGGCTGTCGAAGGGTTGAAGGTTCCGAACCAGGAGGCTCCCAAGAAGGCGGCCAAGGTCGAGGAGACCACCGAAGCGGCACCTGCCGCCGAGGCCTAAGCAGCACTGGCGGAGGGTGGGTTCGATTCCCATCTCCCGCCTTGTCCCTCGTGACAAATTGGACCGGTAATCCGCAAGGGCGAGGGTCCTATGAGAGTCGTCTTTGCGCCAGGCGGGCACGTCGGGCGCTTAAACGGTTAAGACAACCCACCTTTAACGGGTTAATGCGAGGTTCGACTCCTCGCCTCTCCTTTGGAGGCATTATGCCAAAACTACCAGATCTTTCGAATCATCGTCACCCAGACCGACCACCGGTGAAGAAGTTGACGAGCGGAGACTACGCTTGGCTCTTCACCAAAGTGCTGCTCTTTCTTGGTACGCATGTCGCCACTCTTCTCGTCGCCGTCTGCACGGCAACAGCCGTCGGTGGGATCACTTTGCAAGAAACCCAGAACAAGCTGTTCGGTCTCTTGACTGGGATCGGAACATTCATGGCCTGTCTGGCCGGGAGAGAACTTGTCATTGCCAAAGTCGTTCTGACCTTCTTCAATAAGAAAGACATTGAGGACATGGACAAGGTGATCAATGACGGAGAGAGGAAGTAGGTGTACCTCTCGTATGTGCTGGGGTAGAATACCTCCATGGACCTGAAAACACTAGAAGCGGTGGCAACCGTCGGCTCGAAGCTGGAGAAGGAGCGTCTTCTTAAGACGGTCGGACCAGACACAATCAAATTCTTGAAGTGGGCATTGGACCCGATGATCACGTTCGGCGTGACCGTGGAACAGGACAGCCTCATCCGAACCAGAGGAGACAACGTCCTCTTCTCCAAGCTCTTGGGCGAAGACCAGTATTGGCATCTGGTCGACGACCTCTGTCTCAAGCTCTCCTCACGGGAGCTGACAGGGAATAGTGCTACCGGGGAGATCGAGAAGATCTTGCTTGGAGCCCCATCTACAGAACACCTTGTCTGGGCTGCCCGAATCCTCAACAAAGACCTCAGGGCCGGCTTCAGCATGAGCACCCTGAACAAGGCGCACCCGGGTTGCATTGAGAAGGAGATTCCATGCTCGTTGGCCAAGCCGTACGACCCAGAAAAGCATGAGATCCGAGGGGCCTGGTGTGTCGAACCGAAGCTGGATGGGCTACGGATGGTAGTGGTCAATGGCCTCGCATACACGAGGAACGGCAGGCCCATCGACAGCGTGGGACACATCTTAGAAGAGCTTAAGATCCTGGGCAACGATTACGTCTGGGACGGCGAGATCATGGGAGCCACTGGTTTCGACGAGGATTCGGGAAAGATCCGCAAGAAGGGGGAAGGCCCGAATCTCTCATTGGTCTACAACATCTTCGATTGCATTTGGAAGTCCGAGTGGGATGCCCGTAAGACCAAGCCGTACAACGACCGGCGAATGTATATGTTCGAGGCCTTAGGCACTCTCGCTCCGAAGTACAGTCGTATGGTTCCGTTGACCCTACTGACAGACCCCACGACGGAACAGCTGTTTGCCGCACGGGACGAGTACATCAAGATGGGTTTCGAAGGCGCGATGCTGAAGGACATGCAGTCTCCCTACGTTTTCAAGCGTTCGGACGCCATCCTGAAGCTCAAGACATTCGTGGATGCGGATGGAAAGATCACGGATTCCTTCGAAGGGAAGGGTCGGCATAAGGGTCGACTTGGCGGTTTCATTGTCGAATTTGACGGAGTACTGACTAGAGTTGGTGGCGGTTTCTCCGATGCGGAGAGAACATACCTTTGGAAGAACCGGGGTGAGATCGTCGGTTCGATGATAGAGGTTAAGTACCAGAACAAGACCGAGGAAGGTAGCCTCCGCTTCCCAGTCTTCGTCAAGTTCCGTCCCGACAAGGATTAACGATGAAAGAAAAGAAAACAGAGATTCACCGTCGCGTAGCAGGTCTTCGCGTGTCAGCTGGAGGTAAATCGACGCCTCAGTGTCGATTGATCTACGAGGTCACGTACCTCTACCAGAGCAAGGGTCTTCTTCGTACGGAGACAGCTGTTGAGAGCGGCCATGCCGTGTACACGATGCCCGGTATGGAAGAGCTCAACACCAAGAAACCTTCGCAGAAGAAATGTAGGAAGTACGATCTACAGACACGACCTGATCTTTTCGACAACATTCACGCGGCTGCAGTTCTGATGAATGGACTGGAGAATGCGTGTCTTTCTCTCGATGAATTCCACGGTGTTAAGTTGAAGTAGGAGGAGTCATGCGCGAACCGACCAAGCAAGAACGCTTGACAGCCATCGTCGAGACGGTGTTGGGTAACGTTGGTAAGATGCTCTCAGGTTCCAAGAGCGACTACTCGAACAGACACCCGAAGAACATCGTCTTCTTCAACGGAAACATCTTCGACAAGGACGGAGTTAAGCTTTGGTACGGGGATATCGATCTCACCAAGGACGCTTCGAAGCTGGAGCAAATCGCTCATCTCCTTGACGAGAGCATCTACGTCACGGCCGAATTGCCCTTCCGCTGGGAAGAACAGACGACTGCTCACCTCGAGGAAGCTTGCGCTGAGACCGCGTATTCCCTGGCCAATAAGATCAATCCGTGAGCGAGCACAAGTGGAAGTCTGATGGGCTTTCCGGTGGCCACCGTGGCGAGTATTACTACGCACGCACCGTGTGTGGTTCTAGCGTCTGCCAGAGGAGCTAGTTATGGCACCGAAGACCAGCTGTACAGCGACAAACCCTGTATCGATCCCCGGGGCAAAGGAAAAACAAGACATGAGTAATAAGACTATCAAGCTGAACTTCTACACGGAGCCCGTCCGGACCACGACCGGTCTAAAGTATTATGGACTTTGCCGTCAGCTTTCCGCCGTGAAGTACGGACCCAAGGCGAATCGGGACACCGCCCTCAGCGGTGCGAAGCGCCAGGCAAAGAACCTGATCGTCGTCGGGTTTACACCCGGCGACACTGCGTTCCAGGCGTTCGTCCGGTACGGAGGCCAGGTCGCCAAGCAGCCGACTGGGCCTTCCAAGGTTTCCCCTGCTGCCTTCACCGTTCCTTCTAAGCGGAAGGTCAACCGCATCTGTCTGGTCATTGACCGGTCTTGTTCGATGGGTCATCTGACAGTCGCCGCTGTCAAGGCGCTGAATGACAACATCGAAACGATTCGGGCCCAGGCCCGACTGACTGGACAGACGACCTTCATCACCGTCCTCTCCTTCGATGACACGATTACCGCCATCCGGCAGAACACGAACGTCGAGGTGATCGAGCCGATCCTGACCTCCGAGGTCATCGCCCGTGGCCAGACAGCTCTCTTCGACGCCGTTGGTGAGGCGATCAAGGGATTGCAGGGCGCCTTCACCTTCCACGACGAGGACTCTTCCTACTTGATCATGGCGATTACGGATAGCCAGGAGAACAGTTCGAGGAACTTCACGGCAGCCACCCTGCGGACGTGCATGCAGACGGTCATCGCCACGGACCGCTGGACCCTCTCCTTCCTCTTGCCGCCTGGGGCGAAGAACAACTTCGTCAGCCAGTTCGGGATCCCGGAGGGGAATGTTGCTGAGTGGGAGGGAACTACCCGAGGAGTACAGACGTATACGCAGCAGAACACCGCTGGCATCTCAAGCTATTACAGTGATCGCTCCCTCGGTCTGAACTCGACAAAATCATTCTACACGGACCTGAGCGGACTCACCTCCAAGCAGGTTAAGACGCAGTTGGACGATCTCTCTGCCAACGTCCGCATCCTGCCTGTCGATCGAGAGCAGTACATTCGCTCCTTTGTGGAGGCAAAGCTCGGTTCTGCATTTTACCAGCTCACCAAGGACGAGAAGAATGTCCAAGACTACAAGAGACTTCTGGTCATGGAGAAAGGGAAGAGGGCAGTATTCGGTGGACCTGACGCCAGCTCGTCCTCGGCATCCCTGACGGTGACTTGAAGATCAAGCCTGGCAACCATGGCAACTTCGACATCTTCGTCCAATCCACCAGCTTGAACCGAAAGCTGGTCCGTGGCACCAAGCTCCTGGTCAAGACAAACTGAACTCCAGTCCCGGAAGTCCACCGCATTCGGGGCAGAACGTAAGGATGGTGGTAGTCAACGGTAGTGGTCAGCATCATGACCTATCGATTCCGTGCACGCGTGTCCCGGCGATACGGGAGGATGGCTCCTAGAGAGGCTCGCGTGGCCCCGGCGATACGGGGCATTTCTGTTTCCGGTGATTGTACTTCTGGAAGTAGAGGTGTTAAAATCTCTTCACCATTGCAGCTCACCTCTTCTCCACAGGAAAAGAATGCAGACCATAATCTCCAAGAACGCCAAAGTCGAAGTATTGAAGGACATCGTCGTCCCTCCCAAGTTTTACCAGCGGATCGATCTTGGTGTGCCAATCCTTAACGAGATCTTCGGTGGCCAGGAGATGCCGGGCATTCTGCCTGGTACGACTTTCCTGTTCACCGGGACCCCGGGCGCAGGGAAGTCCACCATGGCCCTCCAGCTCGCCGACCTCTTCTCCAAGAATGCAGGTCGAAACGTGCTGTACAACATCGGTGAAGAGAACCGATACATGATCAAGATGCGCGCCGACCGCCTCGGAATCAACGGGAACTTCTGCATCAACCAGATCGAACAGGTCGATGAGCTTATCAAGTTCTGCGATGACAACGGGGTCGAGGTCCTGTTCCAGGATTCGCTCCAGTCGTTGCGTGATGGGGAGCTCGATGGCAATGCATTGCTAAAGTCCGTGGTCAAGAAGCTCCAGGCCTGGAAAGAGACCAGCGATGTCACGATGTTCATCATCGGCCACGTCACCAAAGGCGGAATCTTCGCCGGTCCCAACGAGCTCAAGCACGATGTGGATGCCCATGCCCACCTGAAGAATAACCCAGACTCCGGGAACCGAGTGTTCGAGATCCAGAAGAATCGGTTCGGGCCAGCTTGCACGCCGTACGAGTTCAGCATCTCTTCACAGGGATTGGACTTCCAGGAGTTGAAGCCGGAGACTGACGACGTTGTGGCTCAAGGGGCTGGCTCCAGCCGTACGGCTGACCGCCGCGACCGCATCATGAAGCTCATCAAGGAGCGACTCTTGGCTGGGGAGAAGATCTCGGGCTACTGCTTCGAGCGACTCGACGTGGAGTGCTCCGGCGGATTCTGGAGAGGGATGCTCGCTCGAGCATGCAAGGAACTCCAGAACGAAGGGAAGACCATCGAGGAGACCCGCGTCGATGGTCGCCTTCACAACTACGTAAATGTCTAAGCCATGGGAAGGATCATACCATACATCTTCTTCGCCATGGGTCTGTTCTTCTTCCTGCGCGGGGTGGCAGCTCTGTTGCTCCTCCTCGTCATGGTTATCATGACCCCGCTCTTCTTGTACGCATACTACTCGGCTAAGAACAAGGAGTACAAACGTGTCACAGCCATCCTGAGCTCGACCGAGCGGACCATCAATCAGGCCTACGAGCAGATGTACTTTGCGAAAGACGCCCCTCCAGACCTTGACGAGAGAGGGATACCGTACCTCTAAGTTGTACTTCTGGAGATAGAGGTGGTAGATTAGACAATCACCTCTACAGGAGTTACCATGGAAGATGTCCAAGCCGAAGAGCTCCCCGCTAACGACGGGGTGAAGTGTCTCGACTGTGAGTGCTGCCACCAGGGCGGGTACTGCTCATGCAAGTACGCTGTCACCCATTCAGTTGAGCTGAATGCGAGGTCGGGTCACAGGTATCTGATCCGTCCCGACCTCGGGCTGGGGGTTACCATGTACGGTTGGTCCGATCGTCACTCTGGGACTATCGTGTATGTCTCAGACAACCTCAAGGAGATCATCGTTCAGGCGGATCGTGCTGTACGGACGGACAACAACGGAATGTCCGAGTGTCAGCAGTACAAGTTTTTCAGGGCACTCTCTGATGGAGGATCACGCTACACACTTCGGAAGAACGGACGCTGGATCCTGGCTGGTACAGACCTTCATAATGGTCAAGCCATTAGCCTCGGCAGCAGGGACGAGTACTACGACTTCTCTTTCTAGGAGCACCCACATGGCGAAGCAATGGATGGGAACACCACCGATCGAGTGCGATCTTTGTCGCAGCAAGATCAAGGATAAGTTCGTTGATGGAGCTACCAGACAAGGACCGTGGGGGTGCCTGTGCCAGATATGTCACAAAACGCAGGGCGTTGGGCTCGGGATGGGGAAGGGCCAGATGTACCAGTTGCAAGGTAAGAACTGGGTGAAGATCGGCGGATGACGTGACTATCAAGTCTGGCCAGACGATGTACCGAGTACGAGGCCCTGACGGGATGTGGGTTCGCAAGGGTCCCAACATCACCAAGATCTACTGGGTTAAGAACGAGGAGATGGCCACCTTCTGGCGAAAGTTAAGCCACCTGAAAAACGCCGTGGCCCAGGGGATTTTCAGTAACAAGGACAATCTTGACGGTCTTCCTTTAGCGGCCTTACAGGTGGTAGAGTACGTGGTGACGCTGCAGCGGACGAGACGGAAGGAGCGACTTACGGAGTTAACCGAGTTTTACAAGGAGAGTACCGATGGCTCGAAGGACATTTAACGAGTGGTTGGCAGAGCTGAAGGAAGTCGTGCGAGACCAATTCGAGATGGAGATCGACGAATTCCCCGAGTTCGATGTCGTTGACGCCCGGTCCTACTATGAGGAAGGTAGTCAACCGTCACTGTACTTCAAGGAGTGTCTGGCCGAACACGATGAGGACGGCGAAGAGATCGCAGACATCATGCGAGCGCTTTGATACTGGCTGATTTCCTGGCCCAAGTCATTGTCGGTGGTTGCGTCGGGATTATCATAGAGGCTTTGTACACAGGCATTCATTCAGCTATCTTCCTCAAAGACAGGAATGCCGTCTGTCGTACATCCCTCTGGATGATTCCGATTTACGGGCTCGGGTGCTACCTCATGACGGCTCTGCGACACGTCTGTCCCAACCAAGCAGTCTTCATCCCGGTAGGCACGCTATTTATCTTCCTGATGGAGTACATCTCAGGGTGGTTGCTTCGTCGGATCGGTGTCAAAGCATGGGACTACAGCCAGGCGCGTTTCAACCTGCATGGCTTGATACGCGCCGACTACTTTCTCTTCTGGCTCATGGTGACAGTGGCCTTCGATCAGCTTGCTGATTACGTGTCAAGAATTTTCACTCTCATAGGGTCAATGGCATGACGCAAGATGGTGTCATTCTAGTTTTAGACGTGGTACAATGAAGCCATGGCTAATCGTATTGTCTTCTCAGAGTTTAATGAACGTCTAGTCGGCCTGACAAAGACCGAGGTGAAAGACCTCGTCGATGTTCTCTACCGCACCGGTGATGGGAACTTCGTTATTCACGGTCATATGAGAGCCGGTGAGAAGCCGGCAATCCGTGGGCTTTGTGTCGGCGACAACTTATTTGGCTCCGTGGAGATCTACATCGCTCCCGAACGAATCGTGAAATCGTATCATGAGGGACGTCCAGTTGGCGGGAACCGTCCGGCTCTGAGCCAGAAGATGGCGGTGGCGGCAGTGCTGGCTCACGAGCTACAGCATGCTAACCAGTATCGTGTACATAACTCTACCCACAGCTCCTTCTTCGGAAAGAAGCGTAGCAAGTACCGGGCCAGAGCTTCGGAACGTGAGGCCAGGAATTTCGCTGACGAGAATGTGGAGGTCATAGCACGTGTACTTGGAGTCGAGCTTCCAAAGAAGAAGTGCGCTGCCGTGCAGATCGATAACGTCGAGATGATAGCCAAGTGGTTAGCGGATGTCGGGGACGTGGAAGTCGTGGACATCGTGGAGGAGCTACGCAGCATAGGCATGAACAATGCTGCCAACGTGGCCAAGGTCAAGGAACTTCTGATACTTTCAGGCGCCTTCACTTCTTGAATTAGAAGTGATAAAGTATCTTTCATAGGAGAATAAACTATGCATTTATGCACCGAAGAACTTCAGATGGTACTTTTCGTTCTGAGCGCCGGGGCGGAGCACGTCGGACGATACGTCAAGGCTTACGGCATGTACGCTTGTGACTGCGCTCGGTGTCTGACAAGGAAATTCTTCTCGTGAAGAAGACTCTCGTATTCACGTCTCCGCATCCGTTCGACAGGATTATGGTATGGGATATCTCTGAGAAGTACATGAGGGATGCGGCATACATCCAGTTGTTCGATATCATGGACGGTGAAGTGAATGCATTCTTCGATCGTGACTCGGTAGTGTGCGCCCTCCATCCTCTAGCTCGGAAGGGAAACCCCGAAGCCTGTGAGGCGCTGCTCTGTTACACACGGAACAAGGAGCCGTGCTTCCAGGAGATCGAGGTGACTTCGGCCTTTGGTGTCCGACTCGTGGAACCTCGCAGGCCGGTGATCGTTGTTCCCGTAGACATCTCAGACCTTGATATGCTCCCGGAGCCCACGTGAAGATTAAGACGCAGACTGGTTCGTTTTACGAGATAGACCTCTTAGAGAAGAAGTTCCGTCGTTTAACAGGTGATGGCACTCCGACCCCTCGGACGGGTGATGACGTGGTGTGGAAGAACTACCTGGCCGTCACATTTCCAAGGGTCGGTGATAGAGTCTTTGTGACGTGGCGCCACACTGATGAATGCAGCCAGTGTACCACTACATCACCCGTATCCGAGATCACAGACATTACCGAGTCTGACATGGCAGTCTGCATGTCTTTCGGTAGGGACAGCCAGAACTCATGTTAGATGAAACACAGAGAAAGCTGATCCTCGAGAGCTGGTCACGGGAGGTCGTGCTCATCTTGGACGATAAGCCGTACCAATGCAAGTGTGGCTGTGTCTTCCAGATGACCGCGGGCCGGGCAGATCGTGTGCGGTGCGGCAAGTGTAAGGAATTGCTCTTCATAGAGCTTTGATTGTACTTCCTGAAATAGACATGATAGATTAGTGACTATGGAAAGAAAGTGTAACATCTGCAAATCTCCCTGGCATCAGGATAGCGGACACTACATCTCGGAGACGATGGTGTGGTGCGGGCCGTGCACAAAGTCGTGGTAAAGGAAGTCTCAGGGATGCAGAAGCGGAGATGGGGAGGTGTCAAGTTTTACGACAACGCCACAGTACCACCTCCAGCCGAGGAGATGTCGTACAACTTCATGGTAGATGTCTCGACCCCAATCGAAGGGAAGCCTCACTGGTACCAGCACATGACACTGCACGCCATTGGGGTGACCTTTGAGGAAGCGTATCTAAAGATCGCTGAGCAGATTCCCAAAGGTCATCGTGTGTGGTGTACCACGACCGACGAGTATTGGACTGAACGGAAGGACGGAGACGACAAGCCGTGAACATGAGAGAATCGTTGGATGAGCTTGCCGAGAAGATGGATACCACCGAGTTTGAGAACAAGGCTCTTCGCTTTCAATGTCTGCAACAGGCACAGATGATCACCGCATTGAAGGATGAGATTCACTTCCTCAAGCGCTTCCGTCAATTGGTGGAGCGTGCGGCAGAGATCGTCGGCAACATCCCGAAGATGAAGGAAGGCATTCTCTTCTTGAATAAAATAGAGTAGAATCATTCCATAATGCACTACCATCGATCAACCACCTACACGCTACGGTTCATCAGGAACCGGCAGGTACTCGATGCCGAGATACATCAAAGTCTAGAATCTGTGGGAGAGTCGGCGGTAAATTATGTCATGGCTTTTGGTGCCGAGCGCTCCTACACAGATTTAGAGATGCTTCTTCTCAGTTGGGATGAAGACGAAGGCCCACTCATCTGGAATGACGATGAGTATGAGATCATAGTAGAGGCGAACCCTGCTCGCCACACGTGGCATGACAACAATATCTGCAATATCATCCCATTCAAAAGGACTTGAACGTGAGCGCGAGTGACTTCATGAAGCTGGCTACCGACGGTTTTGGACCAGAGTCCATCATGCGGGTAGACATGGAAACATACCGAGATCTGCGTGAACTCGCGATCCAGCTAGAGGTCGATGCTAAGGGTATGGCGCCAGTCCATAAGGACAAACTCTACAACGCGTACGCCGCCTTGATCCAAGCCATGGACGAGGCTTACTCAGACCCAAGCACACAGGTGCCATAACCCTCGTTCTCCCGCGCCTGCCGAGATCTATCTATCTCGCGCAATACCGCGCCAAAGGAGAACGAAATGCGAAAGTCTTTGCTCATCATCTGCACCTCTGTTGCCCTCTGTTTTGGCACCGTATCATGTGGTCCCGACCTCACCGACTGCGTCACTTGTACACTGCCCCCACGGGTAGACGAGACGGAGGATAAGAACGATGTTGGTACCTCCGTCGAGGTCAATGTCATTGTCAACGTGACCGTTGAAATACCTGACGAACAGCCGGTCAATCTTGTCTGTTGCCAGGCTCAGAAGCCGGTCGTTGACGCCGGTTTTCCAGACCAAAAGAAGAAGTGCGAGAAGGTCTGTGTCAAGAAGAAGAAGGTCCTGCGCTGTGACGGCAAGGATTACGACAATGAGAAGTCCTGCCGCCACAAGAATGACTGCAGGAAGATCTACGTCTGCACCAATCGCGTTGAGCGGTGCAGCTAATGATCTCCCTTGCTCTCGTGGCGATGCTGGGCGCGTTCGTTCCACCCGCACCGCTTGACCTTGATACCATCCAGCTGCCGAAAATGTGTGTGGTCAAGTGCAAACCCAAAACTAAGCCGAAGCCAAAGGTTGTGGTCAAACCACCTCCTCCCGTCGCCCCAGTCTGCTGCGCCGAGAAGCAACAGCAGAAGCAGGAGCAGCAACAACGGGTCATCATCACCATTCTACCGCCGAAGCCGGAGCCACGAACTGAGAGTGTTTCGTTTCCGATAGGTCTCGGTGTGAGGGGAGCAGTCGGCATCCATAGTTGCGCACCGTTCGTGTTAGGTCTGGTCGGTGTACGGGCTCGGTTGCTGCCAGTCCACCTCGGGCTGGAGGCCAACTACGGATTCGGTCGTGGGGTAGGGTTCATGGGACTGATTTATCCTATTCAAGGGCTGCTCGCCTGGCACCTCGATGCTGGTGTCGTTACACTTTTCCAGACTCCACTTACCTCTGCAGGCGTGGTGCGTGACCTGGACGTAGCGGTTGGCACGGGTCTAGAGCTGCAGATACTGCCGCACCTCTCCTTGACGGCAGACTACCGCTACACGTTCCCAGACCCAATGGCGCTTACCAGACCGAATGTGGTCGCCGCTAACGTGATGGGAAATGCACTCCTCAGGTCTCAGCTGTTCCTGGGAGTCATGGTTCACACCTGGTGACATCTTGTAGGTGACTGTGGTATAATGGATACTTCAGCCACAGCATGACTAGGAGCAACACATGGGCGATGAAGTCAAGAAGGAAGAGCAGAAGAAGTTGACCATGAAGGAAGCGAAGCCGGCCGAGTACAAGCTGCTGAAGCTGGCTCGACGGCAGCGGCGGCATTCACGGATCACCAGTCTGAAGAAGCTCGGGTTCAAACCGAACCACAAGCTGACGAAGGACAAGAAGACTGGGGCATCTCTCAAAGAAATCGTGACCTGATGGATAGCTGGTACTCGGAGCTTGAGCTTCCGCCGCTTCCAGCAGATTTGGAGATGGCACATCGAGAGCTCCGCTACTGGCAGAAGCAAGTAGGCATCGCCCGGCAGCAGGTAGCCAAGACTGCCGAGCGTCGTGCCCAGGACAATCGGGCTCACAAGGGTGAGGTCAGTAAGATGATGGGTCAGATACTCCAGTTGCATGGGGAGATCACTAACCTCAACCTGAAGCTGAAGGATATCGAAGATGGAAAAGCCTAACATCACGTTCGTAGAGTTTCCCAAGATCTCCCGGTGGTCCCGGGACGTGATCGTCACGGAGAAGATCGACGGCACTAATGCTCAGGTCTACATCGATGACCTCTGTACCAGCATTCACGCCGGGTCCCGAAACAGGTGGATCAGTACTGAGGACGACAACGCCGGCTTCGCCAAGTGGGTGGAAGCCAACCGTGAAGAGCTCCTGAAGCTCGGGCCAGGTAGTCATTTCGGCGAGTGGTGGGGGCAGGGGATCCAGCGGAACTACTGGCTCAAGGAGAAACGGTTTTCCCTGTTCAACGTCCACCGCTGGGACGTGCCGACCAGACCCGCGTGCTGTGGCGTGGTGCCGACCCTCTTCAAGGGGAACATGAACGACCTTGTCAAGGAAGCTTATCCGGATGCTACTGGGATCGAAGTCATCATGTCGATCCTAGAACGAGATGGATCGATCGCGGCTCCTGGGTTCATGAAGCCCGAGGGGATCGTCATCTTCTGCACGGCAGGTGGGCAGCTCTTCAAGAAGACCATCGACAAGGACGAATCACCGAAATCCAAGGTGTGATATGTTCCTCGAGCCGCCCCAACCAAGAGTGAGGTACCCACTCCTGACCAGGGACGCGTTCCGGAATGCGGTGTTAGGACGTGACCGACGCTGCTGTGTAGTCTGCGGCTCTGCGGCGCAAGATGCTCGCCACATCCTTGAGCGCCGTCTCTGGCCGGATGGTGGTTACTATCTTGACAACGGCGCAAGTCTCTGCGGCGACCACCACATGCAGGCGGAGCAGACCACCCTGAGCTGTCAGGTCCTGCGGGAGGCGATCGGCATCGGGCCACCGCTCCTCCCGCCGCACCTCTACCGAGACCAGGACTACGACAAGTGGGGCAACCCCATCATGCCGAACGGGACAAGACTGAAGGGCGATCTTTTCCACGATGAATCCGCACAGAAGGCTCTGGCTTCAGTGCTCTCTCTCTTCACAGACCATGTGAAGTATCCTCGGACGTACCACCTGCCGACTAGTCCGGGGTGTACCTCGGACGACAGGATGATGCCAGACGACTCGGTCTTCGAGGCGAAGAATGTCATCGTCACCCTGAAGATGGACGGCGAGAACACTACGATGTACCGCGACTACGTCCACGCTCGGTCACTGGTCTTCGAGCCACACCCATCTCGGAACTGGGTCAAGGTGATCCACTCCAAAATTGCCCACGAGATCCCGGTCGGCTGGAGGATCTGTGGGGAGAATTTGACCGCCGTCCACAGCATCGAGTACAAGGCTTTGCCTGGGTACTTCCAGATGTTCAGTATCTGGAATGAGAAGAACGTCTGCCTATCTTGGACAGAGACCGTGGAGTGGGCGGAGCTTCTGGAATTACCACTCGTCCCGGTGCTGCTCAACGGGGTCTACGACAGCGTCTCCATCGCCGATTGCTTCAGATACTTTCAGAAGGACCACGAAGGGTTCGTCGTTCGCCTGGCTGAGTCCTTCCCCTACTCAGCCTTCCGTCACTCCGTTGGCAAGTACGTACGTCGAGGCCATGTCCAAACCCACGGCCATTGGATGCGGGAGCAGGTACGGTTCAATGGGCTCAAGACATGATTAGAGATCTCTACCAGAAGTTCCTAGTGGCGATCACGATGACCGATCAAGGCACCGCAATACCCGGCCCGAGTTGAACCGGCTTCGGGTCACAAGCCTAATGGGTCCAGGACGTGAGGCAAGTGTTGACCGTCCACTTTCCACTTTACTCCTCGAATTAGAAGTGGTATAATAGCTTCATGATCGACTCCACAATGGTGCCATCCCAGCAGCAGTTGGTCATCTTCGAGGAGTTCAGGACCGGGAAACGGAACGTGGTGGTCCGCGCCCGAGCCGGTTGCGCCAAGACCACCTCGATCATCCGGGGCATCGACTTCGCCCCAGAGACGAGCATCCTTCTGGCCGCCTTTGGCAAATCGATCGCGGAAGAGCTGAGGAAAAAGATCAAGAACTCCAAGGCGGAGGCCAAGACACTCCACTCTGTGGGCGCCAGTATCGTCTACGGGAACTGGGCAGGCTGCAAGCTGGATGGGGAGCGGGGGATGAAGCTGGCCAAAAAGGCCTGTGGTGCCGCCCCAGACCAGTTTGTTAACCTCGTGTGCCGGTTGGCCGCCTTGGGCAAAGGCATGTGCCCCTTCCCGAAGGAAGGGGAGCTCGAGGATATTGCCTACGAGTTTGAGATCGTGCCGGATGAATCTCAGCAGACTCAGGGATGGACGATGCAGGTCCTCTCCACTGCGGCAGAACTGGCCATGGAGCTTGCCGCCCAGCCAGACGGGACCATCGACTTCGACGACATGATCTACGTGCCGGTGCGGAACAGCTGGCTCCGTGGCAAGTACGGCCTTGTCGTGATCGACGAGTGCCAGGACATGAACGCTGCCCAGATCATGCTGGCCATCGGAGTTTGCAAGATGGGTGGACGGATCGTCGTGGTCGGCGACGACCGCCAGGCGATCTACAAGTTCCGCGGTGCGGACAGCGGGAGCCTGGACCGGCTCAAGACCCAGCTCAACGCCATCGAGCTCAGCTTGACCATCACCTACCGCTGCCCCACGGTGATCGTAGACCTGGCCAAGGTGCTCGTCCCTGACTTCCAGGCAGCACCTACGGCCCCGAAGGGCGAGATCATCACCATCGACTTCGAGCGCCTCCACGAGCTGGCCGTCCCCGGAGACTTCGTCCTCAGCCGGAAGAACGCGCCACTCGCCAAGTGCTGCCTTAGGCTGCTCCGACACGGGAAGCGTGCCATGATCGAAGGGAAGGACCTCGGCAAGGCGCTCGTGGCCGTCGTGAAGAACCTCCGAGCACGATCCATCCCAGACTTCATGGAGAAGCTGACCATCTGGGAAGACCGTACCACCAAGCGCCTCATGGCCACCAAGAAGAAGGCTGCCGAAGCGCGGTGTGAGGTGGTGAAAGACCAGGCCGAGACCCTTCGGGCGTTGGCCGAGGGCATGAAGGGGATGCAGGAACTGACCGACCGCATCTTCACGCTCTTCACGGAGACGCCGAATGGCAAGGCGGACTACGTAGTGTGCAGCTCCGTCCACAAGGCGAAGGGCCGAGAGCGTGACAACGTCTACGCCCTGAGGGAGACACTCTATCCGGGTGGACGGCGAGACCTGGAAGAGCAGAACATCGAGTACGTCATGATCACCAGAGCCAAGAAAAAACTTGTCTGGGTGGAGGGAATTCAATGAACAAGATAATCTTTTTGGACTTCGACGGAGTCTTGAACTGCAACACGACCAAGGATCTCGTCACCTTCCCGCCATGGGGAGCAATCTTCCGTGGCCTTGACGACGACAAAGTTCAACTTGTCTCCAAGCTAGCGGAGGTGACTGGTGCCAAGGTTGTTATTAGCTCCACGTGGCGGCTACATTTCAGCATCGCCGAGTTGAAGGATATCCTCGCTAAGCGCGGATTCACCGCTGATGTCGTGGGGGAGACTCCACACAGTCATAAGGAGCGTGGTGACGAGATCCAAGACTGGATAGAGGAGAACGGAAAGCCTGAGGCCTTTGTGGTGCTGGACGACATCAAGACCAAATTCGTGGCGAAGGGTGTGCAGTGCCGTAGCAACGACATTGATGGTTTTACACAAAAGCTGTTTGAAAAAGGTGTCCAGATTTTGGGGGAGAAGTAATGATCGTCGTCAAGGTCGAACTGGTACCGCACGGCATCGGTACACAGATCGAGCTCGGTCGGATGGTTATCGCCAACGACGCGACACGAGACAATGGTCCGCTCGTGGACTATGTCGTTAAGCTTGGGCGGAAGGGACAGGCAAACAGCAATGCCGTATACAGAAAGCCACAACGTTTCGGTGTAATCAAGGAACACAAACGTCTGGCACTTTCAGTCTGGGTGCTGGTGGCCAAGGCATTAGCTTCCGTGGGTTTCAATCCGGTGAGCAAGGTGATAGAATCTTCTCAATGAAAGACGTGAAACGTTTCTGGACAAGCGACACTCATTTTTACCACGCAAACGTTGTCATATACTGTAAGCGTCCATTCACTGACCCACTGCGCTACGTAACCAACCGCGACGGCATAATGGTGCCAAAGCCTGATGTCGAGATGATGAACCGGGTCATGATCGAGCGGTGGAATTCCGTAGTCGGACCACGTGATCACGTCTACCATCTTGGTGATTTCGCCATGGGGCCAAAGAATCTGCTCGCCCCGACCATCAAGAAACTAAATGGCTACAAGTTCTTGGTTAAAGGTAACCACGATCGGAGCGCCACGGCGATGCATGAGGCGGGCTTCGACGAGGTCTACGAGAACATCCGGTGCGAGATCATGGGAGTCGACCTCTATATGCACCACCAACCAGAGCCTCGGGCCAAGTGGAGCGGGGCGGAGATCATGCTCTGCGGCCATGTCCACGAGAAGTGGCGGCGGAAGGGGGACATGATCAACGTCGGCGTGGACCAGTGGGACTTCACACCGCGTACTCTTCAGGAACTGATGGCGGCAGAAAAGCAGGGGGACTGGCTGACGCCAGAGGAAATGACATGAAGTTTCACTACGAGTTGGAGAAGAAAGACGTCGTCGCTGGCAAGACGGTCCAAGATGAAAAGGGAAACGACCTGATGATAGGTTATCTTGCCTTGCACGGTGACAGAAGCTTAAGGATGATTACCTGCCTGGAGGGAAGGTCTTGAGTTTGCTACAGTACCGCCAGAGCTTTTACATTTATTAGATTTGAGTTTTGTACTTCTGGAGTTAGAAGTGATAGAATGGATTCATGATCGACCAATTCAAACCGTCCTCCGTCATAGGCATCGCCATCGAATTGAAGGTCCAGGACCAGACCGCCTTCATTACCAGTATGATGTATTCTGACTCGAGGATCAAGCTTGACCGAACCCGGGTCGCTGATCTTCTTCGAGAAGAAGGATCGTTCGAGAACATGGAAGACATCGAGTTGTTCTGCTTGGGCGGAGGCAATGGTGAAACTCCAACTGATCTTGTCTCCGCCCACCCGAAGCTGAGCGACTACATCGGGTCATTCTTCTAAGTCTAGAATTCGCGGAGGCCTAACATGAAAGAAGCACGGATCACGATAAATGGCGTAGTCTTAGACCTCGCCCAAAGTACTACCCTCAGTGTAGCCATCGGCAGTCTCCAGATGGAGATGCAGGATCCATATGCTCTAGGGACAGACGAGACGGGGCGATAACTGCTAGCTACAGAGCAAGACTCATGGAGATCTCGATCCTGTTACACAAGAAGAGCGGCTTCGAGCCCGATGGCAACCCCACATTCTGACTGTAAGAGCCTTCAGTCCTGATACCAGCCCCAGAGGGGATCCCCCAGGGACAAACCTCCGCGCGCGCGTAGTACGCCGGCAAGAAAGGGGCCTCTAAGTTTAGAATTTAGCAAGTATGCGTTCTATCGCTTTGCCGTCTACCACCCTTTACCACATCGTACCACAGTTTACCCCAGATTGGAAGGACTATTGGGGGTGTACGTCTCGCAACCACCATGATATTATAGCTAAATGGACAGATCAGACCGACGCTCCCCCCGCAGCAAAGATGTAGGATTCACCAAGCCAGACCGGCCGCTCTCGGCCAGACCCATGGCTGGGGCCTTCAAGATGGTACGGAACGGGCCCTCCTGTCTGGTCTGCCAGAGGACCATCGATGCCCGGAACGGACTCTCCCTCTCCAACCCCAGAGGCGCGCGCGGAGCTCAGCGACAGGGCTTCCTCCACTCGGACTGCCAGACCGAGGAGGGGAAGAAGTTCTACGAGGAGTCCGTGCAGACCATGCCGAACGGTCGGAAGCTCGTGACCGTGGTGCGGAATCTCTCCCTAGCTGTGCCGATGTACAGTGAAGAGGAGATCGACGAGGCGCTGTTGAAGGGTGCGGAGTCGTGAAGGGGATCCTCGGGACAGGGTTCCCGTTCGGTATCTGATCACCTGACGGTGCTGGTGATCAAAGCATTGCTGAAGTACATCAACTCTTGACGAAGACGTAGAGGGGAACATGAGCTACTACCCAAAGAAGGGGATGCACCTGACGAAAGAGAAGGTCTCCGTCTTCGATCGACCAGGTCTTCCTCAGAACGACATCACGAAGAGGTGGTGGAAGGGCGAGGTGGTTCGGAAGGCCATGAATTCGAAGGGTGAGGTCGTCCGGAAGAACAAACAGGAGGCGGAGGTCTTCGCACGGGAAGGCGACGTGGCAGGGATGCTCTGCCGGCGGTGCCCGGACCCAGGGATGGGGGAAGGCGACGTACAGATGAACGTCTATTTCGAGCCTCTGTGATAGAGGCAACAAGTCCGGCCCCGATGAGGGGCGGATGGTGGAGGGCGGAGAAACAGTCTGCCTCCAGGAATGGTCGGGTGGCACGTAGACGGAAGAGACACTCCGCCCACGAGGCTTGCCACCCGACCAGTCCTCTTCAGTCCTCTTCAGAACTCTTCAGAACTCTTCAGAACTCTTCAGAACTCTGCGGATTGCCGTGGTAGAGGTGATCGAAGGGATACTGCGCTCGGTCAGACGCTAGGATGTTTTTGTAAACCAAAGCTCTGTCACGGTGACGTGATCGTGGAGTATCTCGACCAGACGTCCTAGTTAGTTCGCTGTCTTTCGTACACAATCTACCTCTAACGGGAGACGTGTATGAAAAGACAAGAACCGAAGCCGAAGTGTTGCGATCGTTGTGGCCACCAGGGATTCCAATTCCGTGGCGGATTGTGGGGTTGTCTGGAGTGTGGACTCTGGCATCCGTCGCTGGAAGTCTTGGCCGAGTTCATGCGTGAGTGTGGCTACAAAGTGGAGAAGGGATGAAATTCGGCGTGACCGACTCGGCCGCGGACAGGATCCTTGCGATGCAGGCCAATGGGGAGTTGTCCCCGTGCGGTGGTCTCCGGATCTCTGTCCGCGGTGGGGGCTGCTCCGGTCTGACCTACTCAATTGATTGGTATCCAGGGGCCCTGGAGGGAGACCAGACCTACGAGAATGGTGGGGTTAGGGTGTATGTGGACCGGAAGTCTGCGCTCTTCCTAGGGGGTTCGGAGCTGGTATACGAGACGAGCCTCATGACTTCTGGTTTCAAGATCAAGAATCCAAATGCCAAGTCCACCTGCGGATGTGGCGAGAGCTTTAGCGTATGATATCTCGGAATCGAATTAAGTGCTTGAAGTGCAAGGACGTCATTGAGTCCAAGTATCATGCTGGTATTCCTGGTGATCGGCGGTGGCGTGTGGTACGAGCTTCACCGCATCTTTCTGTTACTGAAGAGGTGAGTGTATTTCTGGAAGTAGATGTGATAATATCTTCTCACATTCAACCAAGGAGTTTCAGATGGCGGACTCGGTGATCCTTCAGGACATGTACCAGGTGATCAAGCTCCTCGACCGTGAGGACAAGGTCAAGCTTGGTGAGATGCTTCGGGATCACCTGAGCCGAGAAGCCGGGTTGGAGTTTAGCCCGGGTGACAAGATCAAGTTCGCCACCCGCCACGGAATTCTGATAGAGGGTGTTATCCTTCGTCTCACCGGGAAGAACATGAAGATCGCGTCCAAGCAGGACAGGAATGGGAACGCACAGCCGCGCGCCGTCAATTGGACCGTCTCTCGCCAGCTGGTCTCTCCCGCGTAATGGCCTCTCCATCTGCCAACGATCTCTTCATGAACGTCTGGGCCTCCAAGATCACCTCTGAGGATATGGCGCAGCCCGGCGATCCCGAGTGGGAGCCCGCGCGCATGCGCAAGTACTGGGGGAAGGTGTGGACGGACTGCAAGGACCTTAGCCAGCACCTACAGGGGTTCGAGGATCTTGCTGGTCAGATTGCCGAGACGTTTAAGGAACCGGCCGATGAACAACCGTTGATGGAAATTACCATCTCGTCAGATGGCGTGGTAAGATAAGAACGTCACTCCAAATTGTATTTCTTGAGATAAGGGTGATATTATCTTCCTATGATCAATCCAACCAACCGCACTTTGAAGATCAAGACGACCGTTGATGTCCCGATCAGCCGTGTCCAAGACATGCTTTGCTGTGCTTTCGAGGGCGGTTCAAATTACTGGTACACCATCGAGAAGTTCCACGAACCGAGGGAATTCCCCAATCAGTTCGACAAGCCGTTCAACGGCGGGAAGCCCGAGATCTTCCGGCACATCGACTTTCCGACCAATCCCGGCGGATACCTGATCGTCTCGGATGCACAGGACCCAGCGAGTGATGAGCCGCGGAAGGAAAAGCTTGACCTCGAAGCCTGTGAGCGTGGGCTCCAGGTGATGGCGGAGAAGTATCCACGTCACTTCTCCAACATGATGACTGAGAACGACGACGCCGAGACAGGAGATGTTTTTCTCCAGTGTTGTTCTGTTCGGTGAGTCGGTGTTCGGATGAACATGATCTGATGAACGGAATTGGCTACACACTTCACCAAAGGCGGGCAGCACATGGGTTACCAGATGGTCGATGTTAATGGCGAGAGCTGGCAGTTCATCATCGGGAACGAATTCGTTCGATTCCGCAGCCCGCAAGGGAATGACACGACGCTCAGGACCTGGGACTTCCTCGGTATGACAGAGCTGGAGTGGCGCCGCAAGCTGCGTGACGATCATAACCCGCCAGAGCTCAGCCAACGGCAGGTCGGCATCTCGCCCTCAGACGTCGCGATGTACATCAGACGCAACATGATGCCCTGATTGTACCTCTGGAGTCAGAAGTGATAGGATGTCTCTACCTTCCACCAAGGAGCATCACATGAGCAGCCGAGAGTTCACGATCGAGTTCATTCGAGAGCCAGAGACCGACGACGGTGAAGAGCGTGTGTACGAGGTCATCGGCACGGTGGGCGCCTATCGCGCGGCCCGCATCAACTGTCCGGTCGAGGACTCCTATCCAGAGGAGGGTGGTGAGGTCGAAATCTGCTCCATCACGATGGATGGGAAGATCATCGACATCGACGAGTTCTCGGCCGAGGAGATTCTCGAGATGGAAAACTCCCTGAGCGACGCGTCAGCCGACTGGGAACCCGACTACGACGACGCCCCGGATGATGACTGACCCATGGCGAAGCCACTCATCCACGTCCCGCTCGATCAAGAAGATTTAGTCGAGCTGATCGAAGCCATCGGATCTCAGATACAGTGGCTCAACGGTCGGTCCGCACCTGACATCCAAATTCTGAAGCTTGACAAGCTTCGTAACCACCTTTGCCAATCGCACAGGGAGCTTGTCAATCTGACCCTTCAAGCCAGCTGATGTACCTCTCGTGGGACATGGGATACAATCTTCAGATGCATAACTCAAGAAAGGTAGATAAGGCTCAGACCAAGTTTCTTGCACAAACATGGGCCCGGCAGCTTCCCGCCATGCAGAATGAAGTACGAGAGGCACAGGAAATCCTGCGCGATCCACTGGTTACTGTCGATCCGCGGATGAATCAGATCTTGGTGCAAATCTCCGATCTGCGTCTTCACTGCCTGAACAAGCTCGAAGGCAAGTAACCTTTCAGGGCGCCCAAGCACGGCGGTTGTCTAGCAGAAGCGAAGTGCCTCGTGCTAGCGAGACGCAGACCCTGGATTTATTCTCTCACGGAGCAGCCATGAAACTGTGTGTGGTCGAGGAACACACAGTCGGAAGCAGAGACATCGCACCCGGCTGGTACAGGTTCTGGCAACCGCTGCCGTATCTCTCCGATGCAGACTTCCTGTTCCTCCGGCGGCACATGATCGGTGGCCGAGTCTTCAGGATCGTACCAGCCGAGGATAGTCAGTCACGAGACACCGGCTTCGCCCCGCCCACGAAGGAATCGGTTGACGCCTTGTTCGTCCTGTCGTGAATGTCTCCGTTTTCATGCTGCTCGTGATGGTGCTGCCGTGTGATGGGAAGCGTGCGGTCGTCCCGCCGCCTCCCGACCGTACCGAGTGTACTTCTGCCAGCTGCGCCGTGTGCCACGACGATGGTGATGTCTGCCGCCGCCGCATCTACTGAGGGTGTACGTCTGGAGGTGGAGGTGATATTATCTTCTCATGCCCAACCCCGACCCATACGACGATCTGATTGGACTTGCTGAACACGAGGAATTTGAGTGTGACGCGGAGGACCAGGAGCTTCGCACGATGCATGAGGAAGCGGAGCGTGACTACCAGCTCGAAGGCTATTGGCATTACTGCGATGGGCAGGCTTCAGCGAACGAGCTGGCACTTTCGTTTGCCGATTGGACGATGGAGAACGAACTTCGCTATACTGCAGATTTCGTCATTCCATTGCCTCCTCCGCTGGACTCAGATGACATTCCCTTCTGAGTTGTACCTCTGGAGTTAGAGGTGATACAATCATCTCACCTTCAACCAGGAGTACAAACAGATGCCCGCCAAACCGAATGATACGTGGGTGGCCCAGGAAGTCTTCACCACCCTGATGGAGCTGACGCGGTCCACCGGGTATGTGTTTCGCTGGAAGAAAGCTCTTCAGGTCTACGACGCGGTGCACGGGTACCAGCCCAACTCCAAGAACTGGGGGAAGGCTGGAGGCGAGAAGAAATACCTGCACTTCACCCTCGGAAACATGCTCCGTGCCCAGCTGAAGGGTGGGACGCTCCGCCGGGTGGCCCATGGTCTCTACGCCTTCAAGGACGTGACCAGGATCGCCAAACCGCTTTACGTCAAGGCCGGTAACTACATGCGCGGTCCGTACAGCTGCGGGCAGTCTGACATGCCCACGGCGGTACTCAAGAAAGCTGTCAAGTGGCACACCGCGAACCCGGACGGCCCGAAGTTCGTCCCGATCGGAGGGTGATGTGACCTTTGTCAACTCTCTCGACCCGCTCAGCACACACAAGCAAGAGACCCGTGAAGAGATGTTGACACGATGGGAGAACCAAGGGTGTCTCGTACGCGACTGCCCATCGTGCCAGGAGTTTTACCGTAGTCCTGGCATGCCCTCCAACGTCTTCGCCCCTCGTCACACCATGAGCGATCACTGCAAGTCGGGGCAGCGACCCCACTGCACGTGCGACACCTGCTTCTGAGTGTGTACCTCTGGAGTTAGAGGTGGTAGAATAGCTTCATGATCGATCAACCAAAAGACTACAAGATCCGGAATGACAAGGGTGTCCGCCTCGGCCGCAAAACTAATATTTAACCTACTAACGGGAAGGACCAGAATGAGCGTCTACAGCGAAATAGAGGAGGAGGATGCGGCGTCGATGGTGCGGCTGCGGAAGGCCGAGGCTGCGCTGGAGAAGATACTGGCGGCGTGCGATTGCGCAGAGGCTGCGCCGGGGCACTCGGAGAGTCCGGCGGCCGTCGAGTGTCTGCGGGTGGTGAGGCTTTGGTGCGAGGGTAGGACGACGATTAATGAGGTCCACGCGGCGCGCACGGTGCGATAGCTATCATCGTGCGCAGGCGTATTCCATGGAGCACAGTCAAGGTAAAGCTGGGAGGTGGCGAGTGATTCCTCATTCTCTTGACCAGTTAAGCATTCATAAGCCAGAGACTCGTGACCAGATGCTGGCGGCGGCGGGAGAATCAGGGATGTCTTGTGCGTGATTGTCCGTCGTGTCAGGAATTCCACCTCAGTCCGGTAATGCCATCCGACGTCTTCGCCACTCGTCACACCATGAGCGACCTTGGAAACGGGTCTGTGGATGCCATGGACGAGCGTGCCGGATTCACGGCCGTCGCCCTCGAGCTGCCCGACCCGTTCGTTCGAGACTACTACTGTGACGAGTGTGGTCCGGTGGAGTGCTCACGACCAGACGGAAATTGGACAATGGTCCCTCAGTGCTCAGACTGCGGGTAGACGCCGCATCATGATCGCCTCGGACCAGAGGACCTCGTTACGATCCCTCATAGAACCCTCCGAAACGGTCGGCGACGCCGCGGCTGGCCCGGCGGGGAAGAGGCAGCGTCTCCTCGACGTGCCTCAGATCCCGTTCGATGTCTCCTCCGTCTTCCACGAAGAGTTCGAGGGCCCTCTCGAAAGAGGTGGTCTGGTACTCCAGGAAAGCTCCTCGAGGATTGTTCATGACGACTCGGTAGGTCTTCAAGCGTGGCTCCGTGATGATGGTTGTTGAGGGTGGACTTACGAGAGGTGGCGTGAATCGATCATGAGGAGGGCCAGAAGGCACCCTGCGAAGAGGGCCATCACGATCATGTAAGCCCCGAGCCAGGATTCTTGGAGCAGATGGGGAGGCTAAGGACGACGAGGACGCTGCAGAGGAAAAGGCTGACGATCACTGGTTTCTACTCCTTCGGGTGAGACAAAGAAAAGAGGCGAAGAACTAACGCCACCATCAGCCAGGGTCCCGTGCTCCCTTGGGCCGTGAACCCCTCGCTCACTGATGGTGGTGCTCTAGATCCTAAGCTCCCTTGGGCAGGTTGTCTAGAGAAACGGGAGGGGAGTCGAACCCCTCGTTGCTCCTCTCCGTCTAGACCTCTACTCTCCGGCTTGGTCGTGCTGCGCGGCAATGAGGAGGTCGAAGGTGGCTCGCGCCCCTCTTCCGGTCTTCCGCATCGAGGCTCCGCGGGCCAGGGAGGCTGCCTTCCGCGAGGAGGACAGGTACGAGCTGAAGGCTTTGTTCCGGCGGGTACGAAGCTTTGTAACTCCCTTCTCAGCGATGTGTCGCGCGATGAGGATGACCTCGGCGCTGCGTTGGTCGAGGTCATTCAGGTCGTCTGGCATAGAGGTTAGTGCTCCTGGTGGTGCGGGTGAATGATTATACCACGAAGATGTGGTAAAGAGAAGTGGAAAGAGGCGAAGCAAAGAGGGGCGGGAGGAGTCGAACCTCCCCTGACCGGGCGCCCCTGTACTACTTAGCTCTCGTCGGCGAGGGCGAGGGTCTTGTTCGAGACCATCATCCCGTTCTTCTCGGCGTACGCCTTGATGGCGGCCATCCGGTCCTTGATGCCCGCGTCCGGCTTGGGGGCCTCGGGAACCTCACCGGGGGCGGTCTCGACCTTGACCGCCTTCGGGGCCTTCGGCTTCGGGGGCGCCTTCTCGACCGCCGGGAGGGTGAGCATGTGCTCGATGAGGGCCCGGAAGTTGGTCACGATGCCGTCCTCGCCCAGAGAGGGGTCGAGATCGAGCTGCTGCTTGACGTTCCCGAACTCCCCGCAGTGGGGAACCTTGGCCCCGAACTCCACCGTGAATCCCGAGATGTCGACCCGGCCCACCTTTTTCGTGGCGGCCACGTACACCCGGCGCCCCTTGGGCCCTTCGACCCTAATGAAGCCAGACTGCACGGTGCTGGGGATGCCAAGCTCCTCGAGGGTTGCAGTGAACTTCGAGCCATCGATGTAAAGGACATTGCCATTGGCCATGTAAAACTCCTTGACTTCATTGTGTGGTTAGGATGATTCCCAACCATGAAACCAATATATCATGATGGTTTTTAATGTACATAGGCCGATAACCCTATGATATGATTAAGCAATCGGGCATTGGATATACCAGGTGCAGTGGTGCATACAGGCCGCTTCTGTGATAGAGGCAACAA